>ENA-UOVV01000096-UOVV01000096.1-compost-metagenome-genome-assembly--contig:-NODE-96-length-133069-cov-11.657946_pt1 | contig 133069 bp, 107 predicted proteins | sample MGYA00238155_ERZ761577 | MGnify/ENA primary metagenome ERZ761577 (study PRJEB28898, sample SAMN06268775) | compost metagenome | isolation source: Emeryville, CA | place: USA:Emeryville, CA | collected...
GGAATGAGACCCAAATACTAAATCGGCACGTGTAGCGGTCCATTTTACTTCCCCTGTCTTCCGATCCCTCCCCTCGAATAGCTCCTTCGAGTCATCAACAGCCTTCCAAACCGTATGCATGTCAAGGAGGTTCGTGAAAAAATCGTTGGTAAGTACACCCACCCGATCTGTAAATACACCGTGAGACGAACCATCGAAGTTGGCTCCTAACGCTCTCATCCCCCCAACCAAAACGGTCATTTCTGGTGGAGTAAGCGTTAATTGCTGTGCTTTGTCGACTAATAACCTTTCAGTCGCTACCCCAGATTTAGCTTTCAAATAGTTTCGGAATCCATCCGCTTGAGGCTCCAAATAGGCAAACGATTCTACGTCGGTCTGCTCTTGGAGGGCATCCGTACGCCCTGGAGTAAAGGGAACTTCGATTTCAAAACCCGCTTCTTGAGCTGCCTTTTCAATAGCCGCAGCCCCAGCTAAAACAATCAGATCCGCTAATGAGATTTTCTTTCCCCCCGTATGAGAAGTATTAAAGGACTGTTGAATTTCCTCCAATACGCCCAAAACCTCAGAGAGCTGCGGGGGATTATTGACCTCCCAGGTATTTTGAGGTGCAAGACGAATCCGTGCCCCATTGGCTCCTCCACGCTTGTCAGAACTTCTAAAAGTGGATGCCGATGCCCAGGAAACTGTCACCAACGTGGATACCGGGAGACCTGTATCCAAAATCGCTTTTTTCAGAGCCACGATATCGTGTTTTTCCACTAGTTGATGTTCCACCTTTGGTAGAGGATCCTGCCAAATCAAGTCCTCATCGGGCACTTCAGGTCCCAGGTATCGTGTCTTCGGACCCATATCCCGGTGGGTCAACTTGAACCACGCCCGTGCAAATGCGTCGGCAAACTCATCGGGATTTTCATAAAAACGACGCGAAATGGGACCGTAAAAAGGATCATATCGTAACGCTAAGTCGGTGGTCAACATGGAAGGTGCATGGCGAACCGAAGGATCATGAGCGTCGGGAATGGATCCTTCCCCCATTTGGTGCTTTGGTTTCCATTGATATGCACCTCCCGGACTTTTCGTCAATTCCCACTCATATCCGAACAAGTTCCAGAAAAAATTGTGAGTCCAACGGGTGGGTGTGCTGGTCCAGGTTACTTCCAAACCACTGGTAATCGTATCCTTTCCGTGGCCGTTACCATACGAACTCATCCATCCCAACCCTTGTAATTCTAGATCCGCAGCTTCCGGCTCAGCTCCTACATGAGATGGGTCGGCTGCCCCATGCGTTTTCCCAAATGTATGACCGCCAGCAATGAGTGCCACCGTCTCTTCATCGTTCATGCCCATTTAAGCAAACGTTTTTCGTATGGCTTGTGCTGCCAACAATGGATCCGGGTTCCGGTCAGGCCCCTCTGGATTTACATAAATTAACCCCATTTCAGTAGCGGCCAAAGGGTTTTCAAGTGCTTCCGGATTCCGATGCGTTTTGACCCACTCTTTTTCACTTCCCCAATACACATCGCGATCCGCTTCCCAAACATCAGCACGACCCCCACCGTAGCCAAAGGTCTTGAACCCCATGGTTTCCATTGCCACATTCCCGGCTAGTATCATCAAGTCAGCCCAGGATATTTTTTTCCCATATTTTTGCTTAATCGGCCATAATAGGCGTCTCGCCTTATCCAGATTGGCGTTGTCAGGCCAACTGTTGAGTGGAGCAAATCTTTGCTGTCCGCGGCCGGCTCCCCCTCTTCCGTCGTGTACCCGATAAGTTCCGGCACTATGCCAGGCCATTCGTATAAAAAAAGGTCCATAGTGTCCAAAATCTGCCGGCCACCAGTCTTGTGAATCCGTCATTAATTCAGCCAATTCCTTTTTAACGGAAGCGAGATCAAGACTTTCAAACTCCTTTTTATACTCAAAACTTTCACCCATTGGATCTGATAAGGGTGAATGTTGACGAAGGACATCCAACGTCAGGCGATCTGGCCACCAATCTTCATTTTGATTGCCCACCCCGTTTGTTTCCGTAGATACTGACTTTTCATTCCCTAAGGTACCATTATGAAAAGGACACTTACTGATGTCTTTTAAATCTTGCATTTCCATTGTCATTCTCTATTGATTGAGGATAAATTTTCGCTGTATAGCTTTTGCGAACGCGAGGGATCAGATTATTCAATTCCGTTTTCCTTCTTGATTCGCTAGCAAAGCTACCGCCACATAACGATATAGATCAAAATGATTGTTTCTATATTCTCATAGAGCAATACTATATGTATTCATTTGATAATCGGTTTGGGGTAGTCGTTCGGGTCTCCATACATTCCAAATTTTTTCCCTATCTTTACCCATTATAAGCACGGGGTGCCTCCAAAAGGCTGAGATCATACCCGAGACCTGATTTGGATAATGCCAACGTAGGGATGCTGAAACTCAACATTTTCGGACTCCATTCATTGGCATACCCCAGTGAATGGAGTTTTTTTTTAACCGCTATCGTAAGTTATGGAAGTAGGAAAATTCACGACGGGCTTAATACCCGCTCATCAGCAAAATTGGCAAGGAAGAAAAGAATGGTTTTTCAATCGGGAACATACCGATACTTACGAACTCTGGTATGAAGGCCGATATAAAAGGGCTGAAATAGGGCAGAAAAAAGTTATGGAACAACTAGTATCCGGTGACAAAAGGGTCAAAACCCTATTGGAGTTTGGATGCGGAACGGGTCGGTTTACACGATGGTGGAAAGAAATAGGGGTGGAAGCAACGGGAGGAGATATTTCCCCCCTCATGTTATCCCAAGCTAAATATCTTTTCGGTGGAGATCTTGTCATGGCTGATTCGCATCACATGCCCTTTAAAGACCATACCTTCGATGCCCTAGCCTTTATTACTACATTCGAATACTACAAGGACCCGGTAAAGGTTATCCGCGAAGCAGCCAGAGTAGCAAAATACGGGATAGCCATGGGCATGATGAACCGCAACTCACCGAAAGTGCTCCGAAGAAGGATACAACAGTTGTTTGGCAAAAACCCGTTCTATGTCACAGCCACTTTTTACACCCCTCAAAAACTAAGCGAAATCATACACCAAGCCTTAAAAGGACGTGAATATTCCATCTATTGGACCTGTACCGGCTTACCTAAATGGTTTCCTATCCAGCAATGGAGTGTCCCCTACGGCGATTTTTTCGGCTTGTATGTAAGGTTTAACGATGTGGAATAATGAGTGACAAAATTGGAAAAATAGAGAAAGACCTATTTGAAGCGTTCATCGCCCACCAATGCGGACACCCCCGATCGGAAGTGATCGCAGGGCCAGGGTTCGGGGTCGATGTTTCAGTGGTAGACTTAGGGAATGATAAGGCAATGACCTTAACAAGCGACCCGCTTTCCCTCATCCCCTCTCTGGGTTTGGAAGAATCTGCATGGTTGTCAGTGCATTTGATGGCTAACGATATGGCTACTACCGGATTCGCACCCATGTACGGACAATTTGTTCTGAACCTCCCTTCCACCTTTTCTGAAGTAGAATTCCAGCGATATTGGTCCTATATCCACCGATACTGCCAAAAACTTGAAATGACTATTACCGGCGGACATACCGGTTTTATTGAAGGGCAACACTCAACTATAGCCGGTGGTGGCACCTTTATTTCGATAGCACCCAAAAAAAACATAAGGCTTTCGAAATACGCACAACCCGGCAATGTCATTCTGGTTACCAAATCTTGCGCTATTTCATCAGCGGCCATACTGGCGATGAGTTTCCCAGAAACCGTCAAAGCCAAAGCCGGCCACGAAATATACCACCGGGCATGCGAATCTTTTTATCAAACCTCATCACTGCCCGACGCCCTAGCAGCGGTCGGTGAAAATGCTAGCGATTCAGCAGTGACCGCCCTACACGATGTAACGGAAGGGGGTGTACTCGGTGCCATATACGAAATGGCGATTGCTTCAGGAAATGGGGTACGTGTGTTTAACGACCATTTACCCATATCCGAAGCTCAAGCAACCATTTGCAAAATCTTTGAACTAGATCCGCGCTACTGTATAGGAGCCGGTTCGATGATCATTGCCTGTGAAAAAGATGCTACTGATACGGTTATCGCTCGCCTCCATTCGGAACAAATTCCCTGCGTTGCTGTGGGTGAATTTTGTCCTAAAGAAGAAGGCGTGACACTGGTCGACAGCGAGTATACTCGTCCCCTGACCTACTTCGATCAAGATCCGTATTGGGCTGCATTTTATAAAGCAATTAAACTAAAATGGAAATGAAAAATGGTGTTTATCTGATTCTGGATCCAGCTATGGAACCAGGGAGTTTATTGAGAAAGCTCAAACAAGCTCTCCTAGAAGATATCGCAGCTGTACAAATATGGGATCATTTTAAAAACGGTACCATTCCCACCTATTTGATTGAAGAAATTCAATTACTATGTCAGGAACGTTCGGTCCCTGTGCTGATCAATAATCGTTGGGAACTGTTAAAGCATACCTATTTAGACGGCGTGCATTTCGATTCCCCACCCCATGATCTTTCCCAACTGAAAACCGAAATCGGAAGAGAGTTTATCGTAGGGATTACCTGCAATAACGATTTAAACTTGGTTAAATGGGCTCAGGAGAATGAGGTAAACTACCTATCATTCTGTTCAATGTTCCCTTCATCAACCTCCAACAGTTGCGAGTTAGTAAGTTTCGACACTGTACGAAGAGCCAGGGAAATTACTACCATGCCCATTTTCCTAGCTGGCGGTATTCGACCAGATAATTTAATTCAACTAGAAGATCTGGACTTCTCAGGGATCGCTGTCATCTCAGGGGTTATGAACAGTAATAACCCGGCCGTGGAAATAAATAAGTATAACTCGATTTTAAATACCTTGGTAAAATGAAACTGCAAACTATCCCCAAATTATGTTGCCCCTTTGATAAGTCTGACCTCCAACTCGAAATAATCACCAAAGACTTGCACGATGAGGTAATCGAAGGTTTACTCACTTGTGACGCCTGTAAAAGAATTTATCCTATCGTATCAGGGATACCAATTATGAATCCCGATGAATACCGCGAATTCAGTCTGGAACAACCTCTTTTGGAAAGATGGTCACAAAAGAAGGTATCCACCCAATTTAGACTACTCGATAACTAGAAAAAGCACCCTTATGAGTCGTTCATAAAGGGTGCTTTAGGTTCTGTTGCCCATTATAAAATGCTTTTAGGGACGACGTCGGGAAGGTTGAACCGATTTCCCATTGGCATCAAAGTAGGTATTCTGACCATCTATTTGGGTCGAATAATACCGCTGATTACCCACTTGAATTTGATTTACATTAGATACATTTTTGTTCCTTAGCCCTTCTTGCATCGACGATGGTAAATCCTCTAATGAGGCCTGGGTTTCAGTTTGAATCACCCGTCCGTCTATTCCGTACAAAACGGACCATCTCTTTCCGTCTCGCGAAAAGTTACTCCGGTACACATCCTGATTATACTCCCATTGAGCGTCATTGACGTCGGAATAATCCGTTTGAAATGTTGTTCGAATGTTTTCAGGCACTCGACCCATTTCTACTGAATTGTAATTTCCGCTATTCATATAGGGAAAGTTCAGATTTCTGCTGTCTTGGTTCTGGATGCGGCCACTTTGAGCCTGTGGAACCGTCTGATTGCTCTGTGGCGTGGACTGAGCCTGGGCTCCGATAACAATTCCTGCTACCAAGCCCAATGTTAATATGTGATTTTTCATGACGTTGTGTGTGTTCAAATGGAATTAAATTATTCAAAAAATTATATAGGATGGAAAAGTGCAGTCTCCTACCCATTAGGGATCGATTTTACAGAAAGTTACCTTAAGCAGGTACTTTTCGGCTCTTTTCGCGTTCCCAGAATCGGTGTTGGGAAATCGCTTTGACGAATAAATCGGCTAGAGATTTTGGCCTGTTATTAATAACGATACCATCGCGTAGGGCAATCTTCTCGTCAAACTTTTCCGGTAGTTTGCGAAAGAAATAGGTAGCTTCAAAAACCTGAATAGCCGAAACATCCGCAGCGATGGGCTTGCAATGGCGGAAAGCTTGGTTTAGAAAATGCACCGCATCGGCATCTGCTTCAAGCGTAGCGACGCTATTAGCTCCACCAGGCACATAAACAGCATCGTACATCACCGAATCCATGGTAAGGAAACTATGTTGAACCGGCACAATTTCGCTATTAGCAGCCGTAACAAAACCCTGTCGCGGCGCAATCAGGTCTACGATCGCCTTTTGATCTTCTAAGGTTTTCTTGACAGCTTTTATGGAATCCGAATCAACTCCATCCGCAACAAGAAAAGCGATTTTCCGAGATACAATGCTATCCTTCACCGTATTGGCCATACTCAACGGAGTGGATTTAACGAGTGCTCCCTCCACTTGTACAGGTTGATATTCATCTGGATTAGCATCCGCAGGTATACTTTGATTAAGAGGTTCATCTGCTTCCTTGGGGATGGGTAGACGTAGAGCCAGTGCCACGGACGTTGCCAATCCTTTATCAATTTGACCAAGAACTCTAAGCATCCTTTTTCGGACATCGATATTGACAACCTTCCCTAATTCAAAATTTAATGCATCGATTAAATGGTCCTTTTCGGGTTCGGACTGACTATTGAAGAACAACCTGGCCTGACTGAAATGGTCGAAAAAACTACGACTTCTGGCTCGGACTTTTTTCGCATCAACTCGTTCGGGGTAAGTGGTATATCCTCCTTCAGACGCTTTTGCCTGTCGAGGATCCCCATTGGCCAGTGAGTTGGGGTGATAGCTCGATTTCCCTCGATTTATCATTTGCCGCATATATCCGTCCCGTTGATTATTGTGTACGGACACAATGGGTCGATTGATAGGGATCTCCTGAAAATTTGATCCACCTAAACGAATTAGCTGTGTATCTGTATAGGAAAACAATCGCCCTTGAAGCAAGGGGTCATTTGTGAAGTCTATCCCTGGGACCACATGCCCTACGTGGAAAGCTGACTGTTCGGTCTCTGCAAAAAAATTGTCCGGATTCCGGTTCAAGGTTAGCCTTCCCACTCGTTGAACAGGCACAAGTTCCTCGGGAATAATCTTCGTTGGATCAAGTAAATCAAAGTCGAAAGCATGTTCGTCTTCCACGGGAACCACCTGAATTCCCAATTCCCATTCGGGGAAATTCCCTCCTTCAATGGCCTCCCACAAATCTCTACGATGAAAATCCGGATCCTTACCTGAGATAATTTGTGCTTCATTCCAGGCTACAGAATGCACCCCTAATAAAGGTTTCCAATGAAATTTTACAAAACTAGCTACACCTGCTTCGTTGACAAATCGAAAGGTGTGAACCCCGAATCCTTCCATCATCCGGTAGCTTCGTGGAATGGCTCGGTCGCTCATGAGCCACATGATCATATGCGCTGATTCTGGCATGAGCGAGATAAAGTCCCAAAAGGTATCATGTGCCGAGGCGGCCTGAGGAATTTCATTGTCGGGCTCGGGTTTAACCGCATGCACTAAATCGGGGAATTTCATGGCGTCCTGTATAAAGAATACCGGCATGTTATTTCCTACCAAATCGAAATTTCCCTCCTCGGTGTAAAATTTTACGGCAAATCCACGTACATCTCGCGCTAGATCCGTAGATCCTCTTGAACCAGCTACCGTAGAAAAACGTACGAATACCGGTGTTTCAACAGTTGGATCTTGAAGAAACGCAGCCTTGGTCAAGGGCGCCAGGGATTCGTAAACTCTGAATACGCCGTGCGCCCCGGAACCCCGTGCGTGGACTACTCGTTCAGGAATTCGTTCATGATCGAAGTGCGTAATCTTTTCACGCATGATAAAATCCTCCAACAAGGTAGCCCCACGGTCCCCTGCTTTCAGTGAGTTTTGATCATCATTGATCCGCACCCCGTGATTGGTGTTCATTAGACGGTTTTGACCCGTCTCGGTATCGCCTTGTAAATCTTTGATCTTTTTATTGTCAGCCTGATTCTTTTTCATCTCCAAAAAAGTTTATAGTTAGTCGATAGAAGTTTTTAATGGGGGGGTTTTAAGACACCTTCATTCCTTTTGGGAGAATCTCATTTAAGGCTATGGCAGTTAACTTTTCATCTGAATTTGCCTCTTCGTCAAGCGTTTTTTTCAAAATTTCAACCACTTCGTTCAACCCCAGCCCCTCGGCTAAGTTGATGAGGCTTTCGTAGGAAACGATCTCGTAATGTTCGACTTTTTGACAGGCAGTGATGATCCCCATGTCTGTGACCGGACCCGATCGGCCTGTCATTTCGATGATGGCTTCACCCTCTTTGGCAAGTCCCTCCACAGCGATACACTTCTTCGAAAGAGGTTTTTCTGATAACGCCGCAAAAACAGCCTCCAGACGTTCCACCTGTACCAATGTTTCGCCTTGATGCGTAGTGATGGCTTCCTTCAACCGAGGGTGTGTGGCCGCCTCCGCCATAACCGGTAAGACTTTTACCAAATGATTTTCCGCCCAATAAATTTCATGTAATGCAGTTATCAATAAATCATAGAAGGTCGGCTCTGCAACGAGTTGTGGTTGAGTTGAAAACTTGGGCTTCGTCCCTGTTGATTTTTTCATGACGTTGAATGGTTTGATGTTGAATAGGTTAGACCTAAAGAACAGAGGTATCGGTTCAAAGGTGACTTTACATTCAAATAATCGATCCATCGCAGGGGACTAATCATTTTGAGAGGATAAGCCCTTTCCGCCACGTCTTAACAGGGGAGTGATAGTGTGAAGTATCTAACCACTCTGGGTATGTTTAGAACAACACCCCTACACTAATTATCATTTTGATGTCGGGAACGAAATTTGGGATTCGGTATTACTTGACCTTACTAAATTAAATTTTAACATATTCTACATATTTTAGTAAAAATTTAAGACTAACTTTAGCGAATAATTCAAATCAACAAATGGAAAACTTGAATCAATATTTGATTTCAGCAGCAAGGCAAGGGAACGTTCCGGTACTGGAAGAATTACTAAGTCGCGGTGCCGACATTAATTATCAGGATGAGCGCGGATTCACCGCTTTAATGATTGCTTGTTACAACGAACAGCCCGATGCCGCTCAATTCCTGGTATTAAAGGGAGCGGATGTCAATTTAGGGGATCATGGCGGAAACACGCCCTTGATGGGTGCTACTTTTAAAGGGCATCTGGCAATCGCCCAAATGCTTATAGACCACGGTGCGAATCTCGATGCACAGCATGCAAACGGTGGCACTGCTTTGATGTTTGCGGCCATGTTTGGAAGAAACGATTTGGTAAAATACTTGCTAGATCGTGGCGCCAATAAAGACGTACGTGACGCCCGTGGACTTACTGTCTTCGACTTAGCTACCCTACAGGGCAACGATGTGGCGGTCAAATACCTGCTTGCTGTTGACTAAATCGAGCTAATCGGCCGATTCGAAAGTCGACTCCATATCGATTACTAAGAGGCGGTGCATTGAATTCGACTGACGGCATTCCCTGTTCTATCGCATATTCTTTGATCCAGCTCACCTATTTGCCTTAAATCGCTAACGGAGCTTTCGATTGGAAGCGGGACACATTAATTCGTTATAACCATATACACACACCCATTTACCTCACTGCGTAAGGATCAATTCCAGGTCGTTTCGAAATCGAAAAATATGGAAGTAAAACATAAACGATCGCTGCGCGTATTCCAATGAACTATGAAAATCGTATTATTTTATCATTCGGTGATTTCCGATTGGAATCACGGTAACGCCCATTTTTTGCGGGGAATTGCCACGGAGTTGTACCGCCTAGGCCATGAAGTAAGAATTTTGGAACCCGCCAACGGTTGGAGCCTCTCCCATTTGGTTGAAGAAAGGGGTGAAGCTGCTTTCGACGACTTCGAACGAAACTTTCCTCGGCTTACTCCTAATTTCTATCATCTCGAAAACCCGAATTTAGACCCTTATTTAAGGGATGCCGATTTGGTAATTGTACACGAATGGAACGATCCATTCCTCATCGAATTAGTTGGTCGAAAAAAGCGTGAATTTGGCTATAAGCTACTCTTTCATGATACCCACCACCGAGCCAAGAGTGAACCGGATGCGATGAATCGTAACCGGCTAGCAGCTTATGACGGAGTACTGGCATTTGGCGACCCCATCAGGGATTTGTATCTGAAAAACGGTTGGGTAGATAAAGCATGGACCTGGTATGAAGCTGCCGACGACGCTCATTTTTATCCGCGAAGACCTCCCTACAAAGAAGGCGATCTGGTTTGGGTCGGAAATTGGGGAGCTGATCGTTGTGCTGACTTTTTTGAAGAAATCTTGATCAAACCGGTACGTGATTTGAAAATTTCGGCTACCCTCTACGGATCCGGCTTCCCCGATCCATTGCTCGAAAAAATCCGTCGTGCCGGTATACGTTTTAAAGGGTATCTGCCGTCTACGGCAATTCCAGAGGTATATTCCAAATATCACTGTACGATTCATATCCCACGAAGTCCCTATTGTGACGAATTACCCGGCATTCCGACCATCAAAACATTTGAAGCAATGGCTTGCGGGATACCCCTACTGAGTGCTCCCTGGCGAGATGCACATAAGCTATTCAAGCCTGGTGAGGATTTTCTCATCAGTCATAATGCCCGAGAAATGACCCGGAATTTGAATCAAGTCATCAAGTCGGAAACGCTCCGTTCATACCTAAGTAGAAATGGATTACGTACAGTGCAAGAAAAACATCTTTGTTCACATAGGGTTGAGCAATTGTTCGGAATTTTAAGGCAAATAGAGACGGTTAATCAGTCTCGATTACATTCTTGAAGACCTAAGAAGGACCAATGAACTTCTTAGGTCTTTTGCGCAATACGTCTAACCAATCCCCCCTTTCATCAATTCGCGAACCGTCTGACGGATCATCGGGAGCTGATCGGAATCACCTTTCATAATGGCTTTGAAAAAGTTGCTTAGTTGTTCCCTATTGATATGAGAAGGTATCACAGGAACATTCGGATCGGTCACGACATCCAACACTGCTGGACGGTCGGCGTCGATTAATTTAGCCAAGGCGGGAGCTATATCTTCGTCATTTTCCACTCGGATCCCTTCCAACCCGATCAATTTCGCAAATTCGGCATAAGGAACATCGGGTATGTTCTGGGAAGCCTCATATTTCGGTTCTCCGGAGAGAATTCGCTGCTCCCAGGTAACCATATTCAAATCACGATTATTTAGCACCACGACTAACAGTCGTGGGTCGACCCATTCCCGCCAGTATTTGGCCACCGTAATTAATTCATTCATACACAACATCTGCATCGCTCCATCCCCCACGAGCGCAACAGCGAGTCGGTCAGGAAACGCAAATTTGGCAGCAATAGCATAGGGTACAGCCGGACACATAGACGCTAAATTACCCGAAAGAGATCCTTTCATACCTTCCTGGCTAACCAGGTTACGGGCATACCAAAAAGCACTTGTGCCTGAATCGGCGGTAACAATACTCCGTTGGGGTAGCAGTTGCGACAACTCCATGATAACCCGTTGCGGATTGATGGGGTCGGCAGGTTTAAGTGCTCTTTTTTGAACGGTCTCACCCCACTCTGCAACCCAATTTTCAATTTTATCTCGCCACTTCCTATCGATCTTATAAACTAGTTTTGGTAACAGGGCTTTTAAGGTTAATTTACTATCTCCCAGCAAGTTCAGTTCCATAGGATAGCGAATTCCCAGCTTACTTGCATCGATGTCGATTTGAATTCCCCTGGCTTTCCCCGGTTCGGGCAAGTATTCCGCATAGGGGAAACTACTTCCTATCATCAATAGGCAATCGCAATTATCCATCATTTCCCAACTAGGTTTTGTGCCCAACATCCCTATGGAACCGGTAACATAGGGGAGGTGATCGGGCAGGACCATTTTCCCCAATAATGCTTTGGCGACGCCAGCACCCAAGGTCTCTGCAACTTCCTGTATCTCTTTTTCAGCACCGAAGGCTCCTGCTCCAACCAAAATCGCCACTCGCTCACTCTCATTCAGGATTCTAGCTGCTTTCTCTAGCTCTTGTTCAGTAGGTTGTAAAATTGACTCCGTTCGCCCTGCGTCAGTGACCACCTTCCCATGTTCTCGTTCCGGCACTACCACGACTTTTTCTTCTTGCACATCCCGTGGTAAGATCACTGCCGTGACAGTCTTGCGCTCTCTTGCGATCCGGAAAGCGCGATCGATCACCATTCTCGCTTGATCTGGCACCGTCACCATTTGTATATACTCGCTGGCTACATCTTTGAAAAGCGACATTAGATCTACCTCTTGTTGGTAGCTACTTCCCAGCGCAGTCCGTGCTTGTTGACCTATCAGAGCAACCACGGGTTGATGATCCATCCGTGCGTCATATAACCCATTGAGCAAGTGAATAGCCCCCGGTCCTGAGGTAGCTAAGCATACCCCCGTTTCACCCGTAAACTTAGCATGGGCACCAGCCATAAAAGCAGCTGATTCTTCATGCCTGACCTGGATAAACCTGATCTTGTCCTGTCGTTGAAACGCTCCTAACATTCCATTAATCCCATCGCCTGGATAGCCAAACACGCGATTTACCCCCCATTCGGCCATCCGTCCCAATATAAAATCTCCTACCTGCATTGCTTCCAACGTATTAAGAATCGTGCATAGCTGACTTTTTGAAAGTCAAACCACACACAAATCGTTAGCGATCATTTATTCCGTCTCCTGGCGCTGAGAAAATACTTCCAACTCGCTTACCAACTTCCGTTGGATGGCTTCTGTAAAAAAATCAGCCACGTTCTTGCCCAACTTGCCCGCCGGTGGAATGTACCGTATGGATACGGAAACCCTTGTTCCCCCATTTTCTGCATCGGTAAAATTCACCTCACCGGCATTGCCGATATCGGAACCTTCAATCGACTTCCAGCTAATTTTTTCGCCAGGACGTAGGTCGATCATTTCAGCGGTCCAGTGAATTTTAATGGGCGTATTCGGAACGACCAGCGTCCAGTCGGAATGCGTCTGATCGGTGACCTCGACTTTTTTCAAATGAGGAAAAAGTTCGGGCAAAGTTTGAAGGCTTTTCCACTGCTCAAATACTTCCCAGCGGGGTTTATCCACTGTGATATCAGCGCTCAATTCGAGAGGACTAAAATCTTCTTTATCCGCCGTGTTTCTTCCTATTAAATTATTAATCATGCAATAGCCGGTAATTCCTCTTTTTACAAGGTAGACTCCAAAAGGCAAAACGGCTAATTTATACCAATGGCCATTTTTAGTTACATCTTTTTCACGCGACAAATAAGCGCCATAAACGGTGGCCGCAGCACCGACCACAAATGAGATCACCCTTTCGGATTTACTTATATTGAGATAACTATAATTCGATGGATCTAAAACGATCTCTTTGTCCTGGTCGGACACCCGCATGAGGTTCTTGGAAGTTTTCATAAGTTGATTTGGTTATGGTATGAACAGTTAATTAATAATAGTGTGCAAATGACGTATTTCATTCGCCCCCTGGAAGGTGACGAAACGATGCAAAATATTGGTATTTAAAGAACTTAAAACCCTGAGGATTCAGACTTTATCAGTTGCCGACTCATCCTCTACTTCTCGGCGAACGATTAACACTGCGTGTTCGTTAGGTGCAATCGCCGTGCCATCGGACTTGGCATAAACTTTTGTAAACTCAGCACCGAAATAAAGTATGATGGACGAATAGTAAACCCAGGTCAATAGTATTACGATGGATGCGGATGCTCCGTAAGTAGCGCCTAGATCAGCTCTACCTAAATAAAAACTGATGGCTAATTTCCCGATTGCAAACAAAATGGTCGTAAAAATGGCACCTACTAAACACTCTTTCCAGCGTAAATGTCCATCGGGAAGTACTTTGAAAATAATCGTAAACAATGCTGTAATGATGGTCAAAACCGCCAACGTGTTAATTCCCGACAATAATAGCACTGAGAAATCGGGAAAATAGTGTTCCAAACGATCGCTCAGGAGATCCACTAGCGTATTAATTCCCAACGAAACGATCAGTAAAAAACCCAGGGTTATAATTAGGGAAAACGACAACAGCCTATTTTTCAAATACCCCAGCCAACTCTTCTTAGGTTTGGCTTTTATAGACCAGATGTAGTTGATAGAATCTTGAATTTCGGCAAAAACTCCGGTCGCTCCTATCAGCAATGTAATTCCCCCAATGATTGCTGCCGTAGTCGAGCGATCCGATATCATTCGGTTTTGCGTCAATTCATGCAATTGTTCAGCTGCTTGATTCCCTACTAAACCTCTGATCTGGGCGAACAACTCTCCCTCAAAGGCTTCATCGCCCAAAACAATGGATACCATCGAGATGATCAGCAGAAGCATGGGGGCCAACGAAAATGTCGTATAATAAGAAAGAGCTGCACTCAATTTCAGGGCTTTATCATCCATGAACCCGATGGCACTTTCTTTTAATAAGGAGAAAAAAAATTTAACCCGACGAAGTATCATTTTCCTGGCTGTTCGTTAATTAGATATCATACCGGCGCAGTCCGGAAGAAGCAGGACCGGTTAATAAAGTGCCGTCGCAAGCAAAACGACTTCCATGGCATGGACAATCCCACGACTTTTCGGTTGTATTCCAATTTACTTTACATCCTAAATGTGGACAAATTGGATCCACTACGTAAAGCTCCCGGCTCTCAGACCTATAAACGGCCAATGACTCTCCTTCCCATTCCACAATCTTCCCTTCTCCGGGAGCTAATTCCGACCAAAACTCCAGCTTTTCGTCCTTAAATAAGCCGCCGATCAACTTTGTCAATACATCTACATTCTCTGTAAACAGGTTTTTCGCAGAAGCTATGGGTTTTAACCGGCCTGGATCGAAAACATCTTCATATTCCGATTTCCCATTCTTAATCAGATCGCTAATAATTAAGGCGGAAAGAGTTCCAAAAGTATACCCATTGCCACTAAAACCGGTGGCTAAATAAGTTTCATCCCGACCGGGATATTTACCAATATAAGGGAGTCCGTCGGCCGGCTCATAGTACTGTGACGACCAACGATACGCGATTTTATCAATAGAAAAATAATTCCGAACAAACGCTTCCAATTCCGTGAAGATATAATCGGTATTTTCCTGATGCCCTGTTTTATGATCGAAACCACCTGCAATGACATAGTCTTGTCCGCCAATACGTTGGGTTCTAAAATAATTGTAGGGATCTTTCATATCGTACACGAGCCCATCAGGATAGCTTCCATCGGCTAGGGTGAAGGCTATCGCATAACTCCGATAAGGAGCACATAGAACAGAATATTGATTGACTCCTGGTGGAATATGGGTTGCATAAAACAATCGGGATGCCCGAAGGGTGCCCCTTTCCGTATTCGCAATATGGGTTTCCTGTTCCCTAGATACTTCGCTAATTCTACAATTTTCAACGATCAAACCACCAGATTCTTCAAATAACTCCGCCAAACCGGATATATAGGCGCCGGCATCAATTTGCCCCTGGTCATCAAAGCAACAAGCGGCACGCAACGGTAAATTGATCGGTGAAGTGAGTACTTTGCTAACGCCTATTCCAACTCTTATTGCTGCGTCATAAATTTCATTTAACTCTTTTTCCTCTTCTTCTGTTTCGGCTAGCAGCCAGGCATTCTTACGGACAAAGCCACAATCAATTTCCATTTCGCCGGACAATTGCCCCACCAAATTTATGGCTTGGGATGCCCCTTTAGCAACCAATTTGGCGGCCTCTTCACTAAACCGATTTTCAATTTCAGGATAGGTGGTATCCAACAATGTATTGAGATGTGAAGTGGTCCCTAAACTCGTTCCAAAACCTATCGTTTGGGCTTCCGCTAAAATGCATTTAAACCCTGCTTTTTGAAGTAAGACCCCAGTGGTTAAACCCGTTACCCCTCCACCTACGATTAGCACGTCATATACCTTACTCTCTGACCAATGCCCACTGGTTAGTGGTTGATAACTTTCGTGATGATCTTGCCAAATGCTTAAATTACTACCGTCTCGTTTCATGGTGTGACATAGGTTAAATGGGAGGAAATCTAGGATTATTCGATAATTTTTGTTGATCGTTTCCAGCTAGTTTTGCCAAATCCTGTGCCAGGGAACTCTCTCGCTTCCTAATCAACAGCTTTTACCTTACGAGCAGGTCCTTCAAGCACCCAATCGTGTAATTCACCTGTGGTTCTTTACCCAAACGTGGTATATATGTCCTCACTCTTCTACTATTCTCTTCTTTTACTAAAATTTACCTATCACAATTTCTCTCATTAGAATGTATATGCCCAGTTGGGGTGCCATAGGTATGGGAATTTCTACGAAAGCAGTACCACGAAATTTTCCTACCCATGTCTCTGCCTACCAGTACTTACCGAATCCAATTGCATAAATTTTTCAGTTTCAACGACTTGGATCAACAAGTCGATTATCTCGCCCGACTCGGCGTGGATACATTTTATTGCTCTCCCATTTTCATGGCAGTACCCGGAAGTCAACATGGTTATGATGTTACGGACCCCAATACCCTAAACCCCGAGATTGGCACTCAAAGACAACTCTTCGCTCTAAGAAAAAAACTTCGATTAAAAGGGCTCAAGTGGCTGCAGGATATTGTCCCTAATCACATGGCGTTTCATCCCGCCAATTCCCGGCTCATGGATGTCCTTGAACACGGTCCACTGTCGCCCTTTCATCGCCATTTTGACACATCTATTGGTTCTTCATTTTTTCAGGGGAAACTGATGGTACCTGTGCTTGAAAATGATTTCAACACCAGTATATCCCGGCAGGAGATCAAAATTATCCGCGAAGGCGCTAAACTCTACCTCGCCCATCAAGGTCAAAACTTTCCTTTAAACCCGAAATCCTATCTCCCTCCCCTCAAAAATTTAAACGATCGACTCGATAGTAAAAACGAAATCCTTACCACATTAATTGGTGAACTAAAGCGTCTTACCTCGAAAAAATACACCCTTCAACAGTGGGAAAAATGGCTTCAACAGTTTACGAAACTACTTGAAGAAGCCCCTTTAAAATTGGAATTTGACGGTACCCTTGACACATTCAATTCAAATTCTTCGCTGATTAAAGACCTAGGTTCTGTACAATATTATGAGTTATGTCGATGGACAGAAACCCAACAGCGCATCAACTATAGACGTTTTTTTATAATCAACGGCCTCATTTGCATAAATGTACATGAGAACCCTGTACTGGACGACACCCATAAACTCATTCTTTCTCTCGTCAAAAAATCTATTTTTGATGGCCTTAGGGTTGATCATATCGACGGACTCTATAAACCATCGACTTACCTTACACAATTAAGAAAACGCTGCGGTAACGATACCAGCCTATTTGTGGAGAAAATCCTTGAAAATAACGAAGAATTACCTTCCGAATGGGAAATCGAAGGTTCTACTGGCTATGACTTTCTTTCCTTCTGCAATAACGTACTAACCGACCCAAAAGGCAAATCTATTTTAACGACATTTTACGACGAAAAGATCAGTCCGGGACCGTCACTTAAGCAACAGTATTTACAAAAGAAGGCATTGATTTTGAACCGGTATATGCAGGGGGAAATCAATAATCTCACCAGATTATGTATTGACCTAAATCTGGCTCCTAATGATAAATACTACCCAGATGACGACCTAAAAAACGCTATAGCTGCCTTCCTAGTCTACTTTCCTGTGTATCGCCTTTATGGAGAATCCTTCCCCCTTCGCTCATCAGATTATAAAATGGTCACCCGGGTTTGGCGAAATATCCTCAGCGACGGCTATGAGGATTTTAAAACGATACGCCACTTTCGGAGTATATTTCGACGAGCTCAATTTGGTAACGACGTTAATCTTAAGAAGAACCTGACCCTGTTTTTCTTAAGATGCATGCAGTTAACAGGCCCTTTGATGGCAAAAGGAGTGGAAGATACACTCATGTATACCTATCACCGCTTCATCGCGCACAATGAGGTGGGCGATAATCCCGGAAATTTCGGAATTAAGCCTAAGGATTTCCATCGTGCCATGAAGAATCGCCAACATCAGTGGCCATTAGCTATGAATGCTACATCGACTCACGATACGAAGCGCGGTGAGGATGCACGGGCTCGATTGCTTGTACTTTCAGCTGCTCCGAAGACCTGGGTGAAACAGGTCGAATCCTGGATGCTGTGCCTCAAAACCTATCCCGGAAATCTACCCGACACGAACGATATCTATTTTATTTTCCAAACCCTTGTGAGCTCCCATCCCTTTCCAGGAAAGTCTTTGGGCGACTATACCAAACGATTACTTGCTTATTTAGAAAAATACGTCCGTGAAGCTAAAATTCATTCCCATTGGGAAGAAGTGAATGACGAATATGAAAACACGATTAAATCCTTCACGAAATGGTTGTTAAACCGAAAATCGCCATTTTACGTAGGGTTTGTCAACTACCTTAAAACCATCGTTGACTTCGGCCTAGTGAATTCACTTAGTCAGGTCATGCTGAAATTTACTGCTCCCGGCATACCCGATGTCTATCAAGGTACTGAACTCTGGGACTTCTCTTTCGTAGATCCCGATAACCGTCGTCTAGTGGATTACAAGTTACGCCAAAAATTCCTCAACGAATTAGATACTACCTCTCCTGACCTAATTACCTCATTATGGGATCAGCGGGCAGACGGTAAAATAAAATTAGCGTTAGTTCATACCCTCTTTCAATTACGAAAATCTAAAGAAGCTCTCTTTGCATCAGGGAACTATAGGCCTGTGAGGATAAGAGGGAAATATCGTCGGCATTTCTTGGGTTTCAGTCGAAACTACGAAGGGGATCAAGTGGTCGTGCTTATTCCCCTCCATCTAGCTGCCCTTCCCTCCCTAAAGGCACCGAATTTTCCGAGCTTCGACTGGAACAACACGCGCATTGATCTGGATAGCCCAATACGATGGAGAAATATGCTGAATTCGAAAGAAGGTTTCGGCGCTGAATTACTCCTTAATGAATTGTTAACCACCCTACCTCTGGCCATTTTAACTGTTGATAACACCGAACCGAAGGAATGAGTTTTTGGGAAAGTACCGATGAGAAATAAAGCTATTATACTGAAAATACAGGCAATTTATTATTTTGCTACTGGGCTTTGGCCACTCGTTCATCTGCAAAGTTTCCTGTTGGTAACGGGCGAAAAGACCGACCTATGGTTAGTCTATATGGTGGCATTACTTACCCTTGGCATTAGCATCAGCCTATACTTTTCTCAACAGTTATACTTGTTAGCGTTTAGTACGGCAATAAGTTTCGCCCTCATCGATGTGATTTTTGTAGTTAAACAAGTCATTTCCCCTATTTATGCGGTTGACTTTGTTGCTCAACTTATATTCCTCATCTTACTTCTTCTTCCTCCTAGAAAAAGGAAGTTTCGTATACACTGACAATAGCTGATCGCGTTTACGGGAATCAAAAGGGGTTTCTTGACTAATTGTCGCATAGGTTATTGTTACCCGATGGACATTGGCCGATGGCGGAACAAAATAACGCCTACATATATACGTATCCGAGATCGTAGGTTCTATGGAATATCTAAAATCAGACTTCTTCCTGTGGTAAGACCATAGCATCAACTAAATTTTGCCATTGTATACCTGAAATACCCATGGCCGCTGAGGTACCGATTATGGAATTTCGAACGGTATCCACCACTTGGCTATTTTCGGCCGTATTAGCCTTCAAATTGCGATCGTAGACCGAGCAGGTCACTTCAAGACCTGCACGATAGAGTACAAAGGTTCCGGTGGAATCGGAGGAATAAAAATGAGCAATATTTTCACTTTCCGGTGTATTTTCACTTTTGGGATTATCAGCGGGTTTTACCCGAAACGCCAGAAAATCAAGTTCTTGTTTGCTACCCTCCTCCACCTCTTCAATGGTTACCCAATCGTAACCTTCCCCAGCGACAGTTCCAGGCCCGGGTATATCAATGCGAATCATCAAACCCTTTTTGGCAGTACCATCGACAAGGCTGCCTTGAGTGTCAGCTAATCGAAACTCAGCCGTAATTCCATCGATATAATGTTCCCAATTATTGACGTCCAACAAACGTTGCCGGGCTTTTAGATAAGCCATTTTTGCCGTATCAATATCCGGGTATTGATACGAACATTGAGCATGCAGTGATCTCCCTTCTATTTGATCTGGCAAAATATCCGGCTCAAAATCAATCTTTTTCTTATGTAAATCTTTCATGACGTTGTGATTAAGTGGCAAAAGTGAATTTGAAAATGCCATTATTTTTACTGGGTAATCAAACCGACAAAAGATTCATGCCTGATTTAGTGCGGACCCAACCTAACTTCATCCGAGCGAATTGCCCATCAAATATTTCCCAACCTAATTGGTCGAAGACGCCTTTAAAACTACCCAATAACCTGTTATCAATTTAGAAAAACTTATTATCCTAACCTCCTAATTAACAAGTATAAAGCACTGGTATAGAGGCATGTTCCTGGGATCTCCCCCCCATTGTGTAGAAATATTGGCCTAGGATGCGTCACTAAAATCGTAGGTTTTTCCCTATGCAAAGGTGTGCCTATTACATCTTTCAAACAGCTAGGATCCAGCTTACATCAAAACGATCGGTGATTTCAATCAAAGGATTGTCGCGTTCGGATTCGGTAATCGGTCTTTTTGAGTCATCGTTCAACCTTTCCATCAGGTTATTTCGTTGATCCTTATCTTGGCAATTAACAAATATTGCCAAACTATTACCGATTAAACGCCCTTCGTTTGGAACCAGATCCGAACCATAAATACGGATCCATTTTGACTTTAGCGAACCGATAAGAATAGGTGTTTCGTTAACTCCGGGTATTTTCACATCGAGAAATTGAAAGTTGAGTTGACCGCCGAAACATGACTGATAAAAGGTCAGTGCGTTTTTACAATTGCCCGAAAAGGTGACAAAAACAGCACTTCCTACCATCAGTTCCTCTTTCATTTCTCCTTGCATATTCAATTCAAACTCACTTTTCGCCACTTATTTTTTGGCAAACGTTTGCCTCAAGCTGCTGTTCATTATCGATCTAACTTACGGCAGGAACATAAGTTTTAGGTTTATAGAGGTAAGACAAAGCCAATATTCCCAGCACGACTAAGGGCATCAATATGTAGCTAATATTCTTATCGACTATAATATGACTCAGCGTAGCGAAGATTAAATTATACGCTAGCCCTGCATAAGCCCATTCCTGAATACGTGCGGGAACCTTTGGAACCGATATAGCTATGACACCCAATATTTTTGCGACGATAAGAGCATAGGCGAAATAGTCGGGATAACCCAAGGGTTTCGTTCCTAAATTGACGTATTCAGGAGCAAATAAGAGGGTACTCAGGGGCATAGCCCCTTCCCATATAGCGATTGCAATCGTGGCAACCCAAAATATAATTTTATTCCTTTTCATTGTCGTGGTTAATAAAGGTTTAATCAAGGGATTCAGTATACCGTACAAAATTATCCAAGATCGATTGCCAGCCGGCCTTTTGCATCTCTACGGGATTCATCGTTTCGGCGTCAAACGTGGTTTCTACATAGGTCTGATCACCTTCTTCCTTAAACAGAGTCGTAGCTCTTCTCCCATCAGGCATCGTGTAGGTAATCTCTTCATGTAGTGCTACCCGATCGTAAATACCTTCAAAATCAAAACCAAAACTGCCATCTTTGGCTTCCATTCGGTGCTTAAAACTACCTCCGGTTCTCAGATCATTTTCACTTTTTGGACAATGCCAGCTGGGGTCGGCACTATTCCAATTTACGACGTGCTCGGGAGCGTTCCATACCTTCCAAACTTTTTCTACGGGAGTATTTACCGTTGCTTGTACTGTGATTCGTGTTGCCATTTTCTTTTTTTATTTCGTTTTTTATTAAAATTTCATGTTTCAAAATTACAACAGTAACCCGAATGCATGAGCGTTATGAAAATGACAATTAGAGGGGTTGATTACGACAATTCATCACGATGGAATAAATAAAACACAGAATAGACGATGCAGATCTCGGTTTTTGTCCCTGAATACGGAGTTATTGAAGCGATTACCCCCCCTTTTCGGACCTTCAATACCGCCAATGAATTCCTTACCACTTTCGGTAAACAACCTGTTTTTGAAGTGGAATATGTGGGGCTCCGATCTCAGGTGCCCGCCAATCATGGGGAATACCTTGTTAAAACCAATCGGCTTTTGAAAGATGTAAATTCCACCGATTTATTGATTATCCCGCCCGTTTTTGGAGATACGAAGAAGGGCGTGGAAGCAAATGCTGAAGCCATTCCCTACTTTGTAAAATTGTACGAGAAAGGAACCCGATTGGCAAGCCTGTGCGTGGGGGCTTTTTTATTGGCTGAAACCGGTTTGCTCAAAGGAAAAAAATGCTCTACCCACTGGGCACATATTCAAGAATTTAAAGAACGCTATCCCGATGTAGAAGTAGAAGATGGTGCAATTATTACAGAACACGACAATATTTATAGTAGTGGTGGAGCCAGTAGTTTATGGAATTTAATTCTCTATCTGGTAGAAAAATATAGTGACCGGGAAACCGCGATCATGATTTCAAAATACTTTGCACTTGATATCGGTAGAGATAGTCAATCTCAGTTTACAATTTTCAAAGGGCAACGAAACCATAGCTATGAAGATATAAAAATCGTACAGGATTATATTGAAAGCCATTTTTCGGAAAAACTATCCATCGAAATGCTGGCTGGATTAATCCATATGGGGCGCCGAACTTTCGAACGGAAATTTAAAGAAGCTACCCATAATACGCCCATCGAATATATCCAACGGGTCAGGATCGAAGCGGCCAAAAAATTCTTTGAGGCCTCGCAACGAAATGTTTCCGAAATCATGTACGATGTCGGTTATACCGATACAAAGGCATTTAGAGATACTTTCAAGAAAATTACGGGATTAACACCCATCGAATACCGGAATAATTTTGCGCGACTTTCCTATGAGTATTGAGGGTTGAAAAACGCTCTTCTATAAACCCTACCCCTTTAATCTTCAGGCTTCTCCCGAGGATCTGCCATCCTGACAATTCGAGGCTGAAAACGGGCAAGTATGTCCAGTAATTCGTCTTGTGCAGCCATAACAGCATTGATATCCTTATACACCATAGGCGCCTCGTCCAGTCCGGAACCGATGACGGTTACCTTCTTTTGACGGAGTTCTTCTTCGACTTTCTTTGGATCCAAAAACCGGTAAGCGGCATTTCGACTCATTACGCGACCTGCTCCGTGGGCTGCTGAATTCAATGACCCACTTGAGCCCCGTCCACGCACAATAAAACCCGGGGTAGTCATCGAACCGGGAATTATCCCCAAAATGCCTGCACCTGCGGGGGTAGCTCCCTTCCGATGAACCATTACTTCGGTACCGTTGTCCAGTTGCTCCTTCCAAGCAAAATTATGATGGTTTTCAATGCGCATTACTGGACTTACCCCCAGATGGCGAGCAATTTTATTATGAATTTCATGATGATTCGCTGAGGCATAGTCGCCTGCCAAATTCATGGCAATCCAGTATTCCTGCCCTTCCTCGGTATTCAGATCAAGCCAAGCTAAATGCCTTGCGTCACGAGGCAAAACGGTCTTTTTCATCGCTATCGTCGAATAAGTATTCGCGACGCTTCCGCCAAACCCCCGGGAACCCGAATGTGATAAGAGGGCCAAATAACGCCCCCCAGGTAGACCTTGAAGAGTGTTGTTTTGAACAGACAGTTCTCCCCATTCCACAAAATGATTGCCGGTACCCGATGTGCCTAATTGTGCATAGGCTTTATCTTTTAACGCACGTAGCGTTTTAATTTCATTCCACTCACGACGATCAAGGACCGAGGTATCGAGCCGCTCTTTCGAAGTAGAACCAATGCCAAAATGGGTATGATTCATCAATAGACGTTTCAGATTCGTTTTCTCACTTTCGATTGTGCTCGCAGGTAAATCGAAGATGCTCATACACATACGGCAGGCAATATCCACCCCTACCGCATAGGGTATAATGGTATCGGGTTGCGTGGCCAAAACGCCTCCAATGGGTAAGCCATAACCCTGATGGGCATCGGGCATCAATGCTCCGGCAATAGAAATGGGCAAACGAGCGGCCGTCTCCATTTGGGCAAATGCCCCGGGCTCAATAAGCTCCTTTCCAAATACCTTAAAATATGCGGATGTAGACCTGAGATCATGTTGAATCGCCCCCGATTCTTCCTGTGCCCCCTGTTTTCGTTTTTTAATTATCTGTTTAGCAAGATTTTTAAATTTATCCTCCCGCCTTTTAACAAACAGTTCGGGGTGTTCGAGTACCATTTGAAGATTTGCCAAGACCACCTCCCTGTCCATTACCCGATGTTTTAACAGTCCGTTAGCCACACGACTGAATAACCCTTGCAATTTCGGATCAACTATGCCAAGATTTTCGATTTCCTCGAAACTGATTTCCTCCCAATTCATCGCCGTTATTTCAAACTCACTTAAAATTATTCTGCATTTAAATTCGCTTTCCGATTAAGGAATTAAAAAGTTCGAAAAAAACAAATACTATAACGCTAACCACTTCGTACGCCCCCTCTACCCTTCCTGCCCCAACGCCAAAAAAAATTATAGCGGCGCGCTAGTAAGGATTCATACTTTTCAATTATCTTCTCCAAATTTTCATAAATCTTAAGCAATTTATGCAAGAATCCTCTCTCAAAAGCATTGCAATCATTGGCGGAGGGCCAGCTGGAATGATCCTCTATAAAAAACTGATCCAACTCAAAGACGGTTCGTACGAGATTCATATCTATGAACGAAAAAATTCGCTCGGTTCCGGAATGCCTTATAGCCAAGAGGGAGCAAATCAAGAACACGTGACGAATATTGCCGATAGTGAATTAAAAAACATTGTCACATCCATAGGTGAATGGATAAAGTCGGTGCCGAATACGACACTGGAGGAATTTGGGATAGACCCTGAAAATTTTCAAGAGAACAAAGTACTACCCCGTTTGTTATTTGGCCGATACCTCGAAGATCAGTTTTCGATACTTCTCAAATCAGCCGATCGGAGCCGGTTTAAAACGCGGGTATTTTTAAACAGCCCAGTTGTTGATCTAATTGATTTAGAGGAAGATAATTGTGTGGCCGTTCAAGTCGAAGGAAAAACCCCGGTCAAGTACGATCAAGTGATTATCTGTTCCGGACACAATTGGCCAAATGAGCTGGAAAACACCTATCCGGGCTATTACGAATCACCTTATCCACCTTCAAAGTTAGCCAAGACACTAAATCATCCGGTAGCCATTCGTGGGTCGTCATTAACCGCTATCGATGCCATCCGGACACTAGCGCGAGCAAACGGTAATTTTGTACAAAAGGAAACCCTAGAGTTTGAACTCGCGGAAACGAGTCCCCATTTTCGCATCAAAGTCCACACCCGAAATGGATTGTTGCCTGCCATACGTTTTCATTTCGAAGATCCACTCATCGACGAAAGCTCATTGATGACTGCCGAAGAAATACAGTCACATCTCGATGAAAACAACGGCTTTCTTTCCCTGGACTTTATGTTCGAGCAAAATTTTAAAAAACCACTTCGTGAAAAGGATCCCGATTTTTACGAAGGAGTAAAAGATCTCAATCTCGAACAGTTTGTGGAAAAAATGATGTCACTTCGAGAACGCCTCGATCCAATTTCGCTATTTAAAGCGGAGTTTTCCGAGTCTGAGAAATCGCATCGGAGAAAAAAATCGGTCTATTGGAAAGAGATGTTGGTTGGGTTGAGTTATGCCTTGAATTACCCTGCCAAATATCTTTCTGCTGAAGACATGTTACGATTTCAACGGTCCTTAGCCCCTCTTGTGTCCATCGTCATCGCCTCCGTACCAAAAACTTCAGTATTGGAATTATTGGCTCTGCACCAAGCCGGTGTTCTGGAAATAATTGAAGTTGGTAATGAGAGTGAAGTACGCCCTTGTGAAGACGGTGGCATTATTTATGCCTATCAAAACGAATCGGGTGCTGCAATCGAAGAACATTTTCAAACTTTTGTCGATTGTATAGGACAGCCCCGGCTGGCGTGGGATAAACTTCCCTTCCCATCGTTGGTAAAAGAAAAAAAAGTCAGTCAGGCTTATATCCGGTTTCAGAAACGAGAAAACGGGGAGCGACTTATGGACGAAGGAAATGAGGCGGTCGTACGTTTTCCTTCGGGCGAATATTACCTGAAGGTTCCGGGCTTAGCGATTAACGATTATTTCCAAATTTTGGATCAATTTGGTGTCCCTAACCCTCGAATCTTTATCATGGCTGTACCCTATATTGGTGGTTACAACCCCGATTATTCCGGACTGGACTTTTGCGAAGAGGCATCCAACCGCATTATTACCCTATTTGAAAAACCAGAAAACGTCTAATTTTTACGTTCACATCTAACCGACACACAACTATGCCAGATACCGGAAATGCTCCCTTTTCAAAAAACCTAGCCTACTCACTCCTGAGCTTAGGCCTTATTATAGGTTTTCTTTACGTGCTTCAAAGTGTATTAATTCCACTTCTATTCGCCATTTTGATCGCTATTACCCTTTTTCCCGTGACTCGCTTCTTAGAGCGGCATCGAATGAGCCGAGTAATCTCTTCCCTCTTATCGGTTATTTTAGCGGTGATCATCCTGGGAGGATTGGTCTGGTTTATCGTTCATCAGGTCATCGTTATTGGTTCAGATGGTGCGGCCACGCAGGTTAAATTCACGAGCATCCTCGATAAGATCCAACATTGGGTAAGTCAAAAACTAGGCATAGAACAAAGTCAGATCAGTGCACGAGTCAAAGAAACCATTAATCAAACGGTATCAAATGCGGGGACCTATATAACGGCAGCCTTTGGTTCGGTAGGGGGCATTTTAGCTGGCACCGTCGTAATTCCCCTCTTTACCTTTTTCTTATTATACTATCGCGACTTTTTCCGGGAGTTTTTCTTTCATGCATTTGCCGGTACACCCAAAGAAACCATTCAGGAAGTCTTGGATAAAATTTACGAAGTCGTCCAGAACTATTTGTTGGGTTTGGTTACAGTGATGGGAATCGTGGCGGTTCTCAACACGGCCGGACTGATGGTAATGGGTATTCAATATGCCTGGTTTTTTGGAATTCTGGCTTCGCTATTAATGCTCCTACCCTATATTGGAATAGCCATTGGCTCCATTTTACCTGCCGTTTTTGCCCTGGCTACCAAAGACAGCGCCTGGTATGCGGTGGGGGTTATAGGTTGGTTTCAAGTGGTACAATTTCTGGAGGGAAATTTTATAACCCCGAATATCGTCGGGGGGAAGGTCAGTATTAACCCGCTGATGGCTTTAGTAAGCTTATTATTAGGAGGAATGTTATTCGGATTGGCGGGGTTGATCTTAGCACTACCCATGGCTGCTGTACTGAAAGTTTTTTTTGATGCCGTTCCGTCATTGAAACCCTATGGCTTTTTAATCGGAGAACCGGAAAATTATCACCTCAAGCGCTATTCGGGAAAAATTATTCTTAAACGTTGGAAACTGAAAGAGAACAAAGAAGCCCGTGAAAATGGTAAAAAATAAAGCTGTGTAGCAATTAGCTTTCTTCCGTTGACAAAAAAGGTACATAGGCAGATTTCACTGAATAGGTACTCGCTTTGAAAAATCGGCTTATTTTTATAGATTCCCTATTTGTGTTCCAAAATAATTCTTTCGAGCTCGTCCGCTTGTCGTACCCCCGATTGACGCCATTTCAGGTCGCCGTTTTTAAACAACATTAGAGTAGGTACCCCCTGAATACGATATTGGGCTGACAATTGAGGATTTTGATCAACGTCGATTTTGATAATTTTGGCATCTTCCCCTACCCTATTTTTAACCTCTTTTAATATTGGCGCCAACATTTTACAGGGTCCACACCATTCGGCAGAAAAATCCACCAATACCGGTTTATCTGAATTAATAATTTCTTGGAATGTCATGATCTAATAGTTCGTTTATCCTTGTAACAAGTTTTCTAGCCAATAAATTTCGTTCCTCCAAAGCCTATTTTCTGTAACCCTAGTTACGTATCCTGATATTTAGAGCGCTTTCTATCTAAAATTCCTCCACCTCTTTCCGAAAGTAAACGCAAACCGATGCATTTAGCCACTCATCCAATTGTACAACCATTCACCTAAAAACGCTTCACAGGGGTCGATATTCGCTATAATTTTGAAATACCAAAACAAAAACAATTAGCCATTTCTAATTAGCGAAAGCCATGAAAACTAACTTAAAATTATTCGTCTTTACTACCTTGATTCTTGTTGCACCCCTTTTTGCCAACGCTACCAACCCCGAAGCTAAGGCAACCTTGAGAACAGGAATGTATTTCTCAAAAGATGGAAAGCTCAACGTGTTTGTTGAAAATCAATCCCTAAAAACGGCTAAGATCGTAGTTAAGGACAGCCACAACCAAACTGTTTTTGAGAAGAGAACGAACCGTTCTTCCTCACTGACAGGACTGAAATTCGACCTGGATGCCCTGCCTGATGGTCAGTATGTCATCGAAGTTTCCAACGACAAAGAAAAAATTGAGCAGACTGTTAACCTGGAAACACCCAAAAAAGAACGCACATTGGTCGCAATGAAATAAACTCCCTCAAAAGGGTACCTGGATGTATTAGTAGATTATAGGGTAATAGTGAACTACCCGGCGAGCGGTTGCTTTCCGGGTATTTTGATTTTTAAAAACGTCGCTTAAATCTGTTAACAGTATATATATAGGCATCACTATCCTTAAGCCAAAATTCCCTCCACAACTTTTCCTGAAACGTCAGTCAAACGGTAGCGGCGACCTTGGTGTTTAAAGATTAGTTGCTCGTGATTGATTCCCATAAGATGCATGACGGTCGCTTGAAAATCATGAACATGCACGGGGTTTTCGACAATATTATAACTGAAATCGTCTGTTGCCCCGTAAACAAATCCTTTTTTTACGCCAGCCCCTGCCATCCAGATGGTAAAGCAACGAGGGTGATGGTCGCGTCCGTAATTCTCTTTCGTCAATTTACCTTGAGAATAGGCTCCCCGGCCAAACTCTCCCCCCCAAATAACTAAAGTTTCATCAAGCAAACCACGCTGCTTTAAGTCCATAATGAGGGCAGCTGAAGCCTGGTCTACTGACTTCGTCATGATTTGTATATCCTTGGGTAAATTGCCATGTTGATCCCAGCCTTGATGGTAGAGTTGAATAAACTTCACGCCTTTTTCAGCCAGTTTGCGGGCGAGCAAGCAATTGGCGGCAAATGTCCCAGGTTTTCTTGAATCCTCACCATACATATCGAAGATATAGTCGGGTTCTTTCGAGATATCCAAAGTTTCGGGCACGGCCGTCTGCATACGGTAGGCCATTTCATATTGTGCCATTCGCTGATTGATCTCGGGATCCAAGATTTTTTGAAATTGGATTTCGTGGAGCTTGCTGAGTGCATCCAGCATACGGCGTCGGGTCACCTTGTCGATTCCACCCGGATTGTTCAAATAAAACACAGGGTCTGGTCCAGAGCGAAAAACGACGCCTTGGTGTATCGATGGCAAGAAACCATTGCTCCAGAGCTTTGCATACAAAGGTTGGTCCCCACCCCTTCCTTTTGAAAGCAAAACCACGAAGGAAGGGAGATTGTTATTATCTGAGCCTAACCCATAACTAATCCATGATCCCCAAGAAGGCCTTCCACCTTGCTCACTTCCCGTTTGGAAAAAAGTAATTGCCGGGTCGTGGTTGATCGCTTCGGTGTACATGGATCGGATAAAGGTCGCTTCCCCTGAAACTTTTGCTATATGGGGTAACAATTCGCTGATCCACATTTCACCGTTCAGGTAGGAATTAAACTTAAATGCGGAAGCCGCCAAGGGAAAAGTACTTTGCCCAGCGGTCATCCCCGTAAGTCGCTGTCCCTTGCGAATTGATTCGGGCAGATCTTGCCCCCACATTTCCTCCAATTTTGGTTTGTAATCAAACAACTCCAGTTGGGACGGGGCACCACTTTGAAAAAGATAAATTACTCTTTTTACTTTCGGTGAAAAATGAGGTTTTCCCAATGGAAGTCCGCTTCCGTCAGCCACGGGTTCCACCCGACCTCCTGCCCGACTACGATCCGCATTCAGTAAAGTAGATAGCGCTGCAGCTCCTAAGCCCAGACTCGTGCGTGAAAGAAAATTCCTTCTGCTCTGCAAGTCATGAAAATGCTGTTCGATCTCCTTTATTAAACTCATGGTAAAGGTGGTTCTATCGGTAATCCTTAAAAGAATCTAAGTTAGGCAGAATAAAATTATAATCAATACCAACTTTCATATTTTTGCTGTTTTGACACGGTCTGAGGCATTTTAACGAAGAACAGAAGGTTTCGGAAGTTCTTTTCTTGGTATCTTCTGATTCATTTGCGCTGTGTTATATACGAAGGAGGCAACGATCACCGCCATCTGCTTTAAATCGTCCATAACTAAGCGTTCGTACAGATCCTGATTGGTATGATGAGTCCGGCTACCGTACTCGATTCCATCCTGGATAAATTGAAAACCCGGTAACCCTATAGCATCAAAAGACAGATGGTCGGTCCCCCCAGTATTCCGGGAAGTCATGGTAGGGTTATCCACGATATCGCGAAACGGTTCAAACCATTTTTGAAATATAGGCCTGACTTGTTCGTTCCCCTGTAAATAGATACCTCTGATTCTGCCAGTACCATTATCGATATTATAATAGGCGGAAAAATTCTCATGATCCGGATGTAACTTCATGGTCGCTGCATCACCAAAGTTCTTTTTAACATAATGGCGGGAACCATGAATCCCCTGCTCTTCTCCCGACCATAATGCTATTCGAATCGTTCGCTTCGGTTTCAAACCCACCGCTTTTAATATCCTAACCGCCTCCATCATGACGATGCAACCTGCAGCATTATCCGTGGCGCCCGTTGCACCATGCCAGGAATCTAAATGAGCCCCTAACATCACTATTTCGCTCCTTAGCTTTCGATCCGTGCCTGGAATTTCTGCGATGACGTTGGCCGCTTTCGTGTTCTCTTTGAAAAAACGAGTTTTTACTTCTGCCTCCAAAACCACTTTCGTCCCATTTTCCAATAAACGTTCGACTAAGCCTGCATGCTCGTTCGATAACTCAAAGGCCGGACCCGCAGGAGGTGCATCGGCAGTATAGGGCGCCCCATTGCTCGTAAATACTGTTCCATGACGCCCTTGACGACGAATCAATTCCAATTTGATGCCTTCTGCTACTAAAAAGCTATCCACTTTAACACGGAAGTTGCGCATTCGACGATATCGTTCCAACATCTCCGGTGTAAACCGCTGCCCTCCGAAAGTCTCTGAATTCGTCAGCCTTTCTAAATCTTCGTCGGTATACCGCACCGCATCCGGTTTAAATGTGGGGCTTGCGTCAAAATCTTCTCCTTTAACCAATACGATTTTATCCCGTAATTTGCCCGCATACTTCTGTATATCGCCATCGTGATTTAACTCCACGACCACTACTTCGCCCTCGATTAATCCATCTGTACTTCCGGTCCAGGCTTTAGGAATAGCTATAAAAGGCATATAGTAAGGTTTGGTCATCGCTAAATAACTTTTCTCAAACTGCCATCCATAGCCAAATTCGCCCCATTCGTCCAAGCGAGCATTGACCAGCCCCCATTCCGTTAGTTGCTGAATTGACCAGTCGGCTGCTCGATGAAACCCTGGCGAGTTCGTCAATCGAGAGCCCGCTACATCTACTAATTGATGAGCGATTTTTTCAACCTGCGAACTCTCTAATCCCTCGTGACGAATCTTGTCCAAAGCCTGTACGTCTAACTTTTGGGCTGTGACGACTTGAAAAATAAAAATCCCCACAATCCAGGACCATGCAACTGCTGTTTTCTTCATATTTAATCGGATCTTGGTGGCAATAAATTTAAATGGAAGACAGGCACTGGTCTACAAAAGCCTACCTCTAAATTCAATAAGGTAAAAATGTTAGATAATCCTGTAAAACAGCCTAACCTAAACATCAATTTGCGCTTTTTCAACCATTTCATCTTATTATGGTCAAAATACAGTCATATTTGGTCAAATCTTAAGTAGACTATAGCACAAAATTAACGTAAAATTGCACTTGCTTTGATCCTAAACGAACTGATTGTGGGAATCATACCGCCCAAACCATTTCATCAAACCCTGTTTTAGTCAAGCCTATGTCGCAAAAAATCAACGTCGCTATTATCGGACTCGGCTTTGGAGCCGAATTTATCCCTATTTACCAGCGGCACCCTAATGCCCATATGTATGCTATTTGCCAGCGTACGCGTTCAAAGTTGGACGCTACCGGGGACGCCTTTGGGGTAGAAGTTCGCTATACCGATTACGACGAACTTTTGAAAGATCCGAATATTGACGCTGTCCATATTAATTCACCTATTCCCAATCATGCTGAACAAACACTGAAAGCTTTGCGCGCGGGTAAACACGTTGCCTGCACTGTGCCTATGGCAACCACCGTAGCGGAATGCGAAGAAATCGTGCGAACTTCCAAGGAAACGGGCAAAAAATACATGATGATGGAAACCGTGGTATATGCACGCGAATTTCTTTTCGTTAAAGAGCTGTATGAAAAAGGAGAGCTCGGGAAGGTTCAGTTTCTAAAAGCGAGTCACCAACAAGATATGGACGGTTGGCCCGATTATTGGCCAGGTTTGCCGCCCATGCACTACGCCACCCATTGCGTAGGACCGGTAGCCGGTCTCCTACGCCTGGAAGCCGAATACGTTTCATGCTTTGGCTCCGGCACCATTCGTGAAGAACTCGCGCAAATCCACAATTCACCATTTGCGGTTGAATCCGCCCATATCAAATTCAAAGACAGTGATTTATCGGCGTATGTCTATCGCTCCCTCTTTGATACTGCCCGGCAATACCGGGAAAGCTTTGAAGTATATGGTAGTAAAAAGTCTTTTGAATGGCCGCTGATCGAAGGTGAGGACCCGGTCATCCATACCGCTAAAAAACCCGAACACGAAATCCCAGAGCGGGTGAAAGTACCTGATTACGCACATTTGTTACCGGAAGGGATACAGCCATTTACAACCAAAGGGGTCTATGATTTAGAAGAAAGTACGCATTTATCCTTTACGCAAGGAGCTGGCCATGGGGGGTCGCATCCTCATTTAGTTCACGAATTCTTAACCGCATTAATCGAAGATCGCGATCCTTTCCCGAATGCCTGGCAATCCGCCAATTGGACTAGCGTCGGAATTCTCGCACACGAATCAGCTCTAAAAGGAGGTGAGATTATCAGAATACCTGATTTCAAAGCATTAAGTTAAAATGTAATCCAATTTTTCCCTTGCCCGTTGACCAGCTCATCCATTTTTTACCAAATTCTTTTCAGTCAACGGGTGTGGGTTTAAAATTTTCCAACAGGTGGTTAAATCCTTTATTTTTTGGGCAAAAACAGCAAACATTTCGTTCTTATTAATCATCGCTGTATTCTGTATAGCTTCTACACATCCTATTTCTCCACATGAAAATGAAGGGAGGCGAATTGAGGTTCTTTTTTTAGGGGATAACGGTCATCATAAACCCATCGAACGGGTGCCCCAGATTATGGCTGCCCTGGGTCCAAGAGGTATCAACTTTACGTACACCGACAACCTGGACGATTTAAATCCCGAAACGCTCAGCAAATACGATGCCCTACTTTTATATGCCAATTGGGACTCGATTGCTCCGCACCAATCCAAAGCATTGCTCGATTTCGTAGCATCAGGGAAGGGATTTTTGCCCATTCACAGTGCCTCCTACTGTTTCCGTAACGACCCAGAGATTGTCAAGTTGATGGGAGGTCAATTTTGGCGTCATACCTGGGATACCATCCAACCCGTTTGGAAAAATCCTAACCATCCAGCCTTACGAGGAGTTTCTCCGTTTAAAACACTTGATGAAACCTACCTTCATATCAAGTTGGAAAACGATAACGAAATTCTTACCGAAAGAATCATCCAAAAAGACCAAGAGAAAGATCGCCCCAATCAACGAACTGAACCCTACACCTGGGTGAGAACCCATGGTAAAGGACGCGTTTTTTATACGGCATACGGACACGATGAAAAGACATGGTCTCACCCTGGTTTCCATGATCTCATTGAAAAAGGTATCCTGTGGGCGGTAAACGACGAAGCTCGAAAGGCACATGCAGCCTTACAACCTCAACCGTTTTCCTACGTAGAAGCTAACCTACCTAACTACGAAAAAAGGCCGGGTCCACAAATGATGCAGTTGCCATTGACCCCTGAAGAGTCGATGAAACACATCCAAATACCCGTCGACTTCCAGCTTGACCTCTTTGCGCACGAACCCAATGTGATGCATCCGGTAGCGTTAACCTGGGATGAAAAGGGACGTCTCTACGTACTTATTACCAAAGACTATCCTAATGAACGCAAGGACACTGGCGGGGAAGACTATATTCTAATCTGCGAAGATACGGATGGGGATGGCAAAGCAGATTCTTTCAAACGTTTTGCTGAAGGATTGAGCATTCCCACTGGAATGGTGTTTGCAAATGGTGGATTAATCGTAGCTCAAGCGCCCCATATGCTCTTTTTGAAGGACAACGATGGGGACGATGTGGCCGACGAGAAACGTATTTTGTTTTCAGGATTTGGCACTTTTGACACTCACGCCGGACCTTCCAGTTTAGCTTATGGATTCGATAACTGGATCTATGCTTGCGTCGGTTATTCCGGCTTCAAAGGGAAATTCGGCGATGCAGATTCACTCAACTTCGGCCAAGCTCTCTTCCGTTTTAAACCCGATGGGTCGGATTTAGAACTTCTAACCCGAACATCCAATAACACCTGGGGCTTAGCTTTTAACGAATCGGGTGAACTATTTGCTTCTACCGCCAATAACTCCCATGGATGGTATATGGCCATCCCCAATCGCTATTACGGACCTAGTAGAATTGATAATGGGAGTAGAAGTACCGATACTCATAAGGATTTCCAACCTATTACGCCGAAAATCCGACAGGTCGACGTATTTGGGGGATTCACTTCAGCAGCCGGTCATAACTTTTACACAGCCAGGGCTTTCCCCAAAAAATATTGGAACCGCGCTGCTTTCGTAGCCGAACCCACCGGGCATTTGTTGCATATCAATTTCATGGAAAAAAACGGTACCGACTACTACGACAAACCCGGCTTTAATCTTTTGGCTGGTGCAGACGAATGGGTCGCGCCGGTTTTTGCAAAAGTCGGACCCGACGGTGCTGTATGGGTAGCCGATTGGTACAGTTTTATCATTCAACACAACCCTACCCCTCCCGGTTTTGAAAACGGCCCCGGAAATGCCTATCAGACCGATCTACGAGATTACACCCGAGGAAGAATTTACCGAATTAGCTGGAAAGAGGCACCCGACTATCAACCCCTGTCTTTGAGTAAAGAGCGCCCTCAAGAACTGGTCGCAACATTGAAAAACACGAACATGTTCTGGCGACTCCAAGCGCAACGGCTGCTTGTCGAAAGAAATAATAAGGATGTGGTGCCTCAATTGATACAAATGCTTCAGGATCATTCCGTAGACGAAATAGGTTTGAATACTGGAGTTATTCATGCCATTTGGACCCTACATGGATTGGGTGAATTGCATCATGACAATTCTAAAGCTTACCAAGCAGTCTTGAATACGCTAAGTCATCCTAGCGCAGCTGTTCGTAAGAATGCCATTCAAGCTTTACCTAAGACGGCCAAAACGGCTCAGGAGTTGTTACACCGTAATCTTCTCAATGATGAGGATCTATTGGTCGTCCTTAATACCTTACTGGCATTTTCCGAAGCCCCCTTAAACCCGGTAATCGAACAGACCATCCTGACGCGACTCGAACAAGCTACTGAAGTAGAAGATCGCTGGCTGCCTGACGCCTTCGCGGTAATACTTAACGCGCACCAAGGAAAGTTACTACACAAACATCTCGCGAAGTTGCGGGAAAAACCCCATACGGTAGACCAATCCGCAATCGCGACGACACAATCGCATGTTCACGCTCATGAAGGATCTTCTAACCAGTCTTCGGATATAAAAGTTAAGGGTAGTGCCGAATTGGCCATCACCAATATTACCGTTTCTCCCTCCGATTTATATGTTAGGGAGTACGCAAGGGTTACCGTTGAAATTACTAACCATGGAGACCAGGCTATTCCCGCCGGCATGATCCCAGTTGTGTCAGTCAATATCCGTGGCTCGGGATTAATGCTCAACTACGTCAGTCATCGACTTGACCAAGGACTAGCCCCAGGCGAGACCATAAAACTTTCAGAAGGGAATAACGGCCCCTGGAGAACTTCTTTTGGTTTCACACCCGAACAAGCAGGCAAAATAACAGTCACTGCAATAGTAGATGTAGACAATGTAGTTCCTGAAAAAGACGAAGAAAGGAACAACCAAATGAGTAAGACCTTTGATGTAAATCGACCGCTTAACCTTTCCACCTTTGCCTTGGAAAGAGCCGTTCGCAGTTACGCTTCCTACGCTTCAACGGATGAATTTATCGATCTATTAAAAACGGCCGAAGAACTTACAGGTCCTGAAAAATATGCCCTCTTGAAAGGCATTACCGCCGGATGGAATCCAAAACGTCAGGAAAAAACTTCTCAGAAAAACAATGATTTTCTGGTGTCGATTCAGCACAAATTACCTTCCGAATTAGCAAGCCGCTACGAGAACATTTTAAAATCGTTTGGTCTTGAAGAAGCCTTACAAACTGATGCGGAAACGCAAGTTATCCGGATTAAAGCCATTCGGGAGGAAATGAAGTATGACTTAAAGGAGTTTACTGTGAAAGCAGGTAAACCCGTCGAAATTGTCTTCGAAAATCCCGATGCCATGCAGCACAATATCTTGATTGGTAAACCAGGCTCATTGGAGAAAATAGGCAATGCAGCCGACCAGATGATTACCCAACAAGACGCGGCAGAAAAACATTACATTCCGAATGTCCCCGAAATTATAGCCGCATCTCCTTTGGTAAATCCAGGTGAATCCTACCGTCTGAAATTTATCGCACCTGATCAAACGGGAGACTATCCGTTCGTATGTACGTTTCCTGGCCACTGGAGATTAATGTCAGGGACTATGAAAGTTGAATAAGAAAATTACTGCTCATCCTATTCGAAAAGCGGCAGGTTCTCCCAAAGAACCTCCGCTTTTTTTTAATTAGTTTTTGTAAAGACCGGTTGAACGATGATCCTCGTGCTAAAATGTCTATAATTTAAAGCAGCATCGGGTTTGTAGACCTGTTCGGGAAGTGTACTTCTATTAATTTTCGAGACTACGACTACTAATACGCTCTTTAAGGACATAAATACGGCTTCGATCAATGATCGACACTAATTGGTAATTTTCGTCAAGAAATTGTCGTAGTTCAGGAATTTTTTCCGGTCCATGGTCTTGACGGTTCACGAAAGTTTGTCTAAAATCTTGAGGTGTATCCAAAGCGTCTACAAATACTACCGGTCGGTTGGAAAACAAATCGGAAAGATAATAGGGCGTATAAAGCTCGGGCCAAATGGATGAATGTTGGTAAACCGTTACCAAACGTGTTGCTGAGGGCAAGCCAGTTTCCACATAAACCTCATTATAGTAGCCGTAAACGGTGATGCAATCGGTAGGTTCGGATGCCCATTGCTTTACATATTGCGAAATGGGTGACATCTCGAGCACCCATACCTTCGACTCCCTTAACGCACTGATCCATAGCTCAAAACAATGTCGATTCACTCGTAGTAGAAATGCAGTTGTGAGCACTAAGAGAGCAAAAACCCAATGAGCGCGGTAAAAGTAATTCCGGATTTGGTAGAGTCCCCAGGCAAGCAATAAAAAAAGCCCCGGGAATAAGAATAGTAATAAATAATGGTCGAAAGGACGTCCGGCTCGTTCTACGGCATAAGCACCTCCATAGGTCACAGCAAGTAACATCACCCCCATCCAAACCTGCTTTTTAGGGATTGCTTTTTGCTGCCTAATACCCCAAATGCACGTAACAAGGGTCAACGCAAAGATAAGGGTAGCACCTGAATTCCAACCCCAACTCCACAGAAAGGAAGGTATCAAAGCGTTACCCTCTGCATGTTTGGCCGCATAGTTTAGATTGGCAACTATATACAATTCGTAAAAGTCCTGCCAAGCGTCGTTCCAAAGAACCAGAAATAAAAACAAGAGTCCCAGCCCCATACCTCCCACCGTAAACATGATTAGAGCAACCGTTTTGGATCGTCCTTTTTCTTGGCCAAAAATATAGATGTATATAAACAGTGCGGCGATCATCGCTGGGGGGACTCCTTGCGGTTTACCGAAAGGTACCATTCCTAAAAAAAATCCGATAAGGAGCCAATCGTACCATTTTCGCCGATCAGGAAAAGCCCAAACCTTGGAGAAGAACATGAGGGCTACGGCCAAGGCAGCTACACACCAAAATTCACTGGCCTGGTGAGTGAAATCATCCCGCTGTCCCCATGCAAAAAAAGCTAGCAAGGGAACGGTACTTGCAATTGCCGTATCCCTACCCAGGGTATTCCTTACGATGATAAAATGAGAAAGTGAAATTATCCCCAATAGGATGGTAAGCAAGAGATGGGAAACCACATAGTCGAGCGGCACGCCTAACCAATGGGGCAAATAAAAAACATAGGCATTTAGAGGGCCATTCGTCGTAAAGTCAATACCTTTCCAAGGCGTAGGAAAGCGTATCAGAGTCAATGCATGGGCAATGGTTTGTGCCTCATCGACGTTCATGACTTGGTTATAAAGTATAGATGGCAGTCTGACAATTGCAGTAATACCCACGAGTATCCAAAGCCATTTCGACTTTATGGGTAAGCCCTCAGACCACTCTTTTAATATTCTCCATGAGGCAAGGAGAAAAATTAGGATAAATGGGATGAGCCAGACCACAGCTTTCTTATTTAAATTTTGTGGATGGTTTTAATAAGAAAGGTGCATTTCCAATATTATACTCCAATTACCCAGTCAAGCCCGCTTAAAACCCAATCCGTTGCCTATCTTTTTGTGTTTCGAGCAACGATTTGAGACGCGATTCCAGAAGTTTGTTTCGAAAAATCAAAACTGTATTTTCTCGATTTAGTCGTCGGTTTTCGGCTAATAGCTCGTCAATTGTTGGACCTTGTTCTAATCCTAACAGGTTTTCCAACGGTACTTGAAAGATGGTAGCGATGGCGTCCAATCGCATCAATGTTATTTCTGTTTTACCTCTTTCCAAATCTCCATAGGCGGTCGTGGAGATCCCAAGCGCATCCGCCATGTTCTCTTGCGAAAGTCCCTTATTCTGGCGAATTTGCCGGAGTCGGTTGGGGAGATGTCTGATTAGATCCATTACTTTATCTGACATTTTAACAGTTTTTCTGACAACAACTTCACAACATATCTTGCATTTTTGTAAACACAACCTCAGGCATATTATTTTAATTCAAAATTTAAACCATTCATTAAACAAAACAATATGGATTTCGGAAAAGAATTTAGAAAATATGCGGTTAAGCATTTGGGTATGAATGGCCTTACCGTGGATGGCTATGTAAATCATACCGTTGAGAACATGACTCGTGCTGTAATAGAAGAGCGTCCCATGAACTTCAGGGAGGTGGATGTGTTCTCACGTTTAATGGCTGACCGTATCATTTTCATGGGTACGGCGGTAGACGATAATATCGCCAACATTGTAGTCGCGCAGTTGTTATTCCTCGAATCTGCGGACGCTAAAAAGGATATTTTGATGTATATCAACAGTCCTGGTGGGTCGGTTTACGCGGGACTGGGAATTTATGACACGATGCAGTATGTACGTCCCGATGTGGCTACAGTTGTGACCAGCTTAGCAGCTTCAATGGGAGCAGTCCTACTTGCCGGAGGGGCTAAAGGTAAACGTTCAGCCCTACCCCACGCACGTGTGATGATCCACCAACCTTCGGGAGGTGCGCAAGGCCAATCGGTGGACATTGAAATCACGGCGCGGGAAATCGTCAAGTTAAGAGAAGAGTTGTATACCATCCTCGCAAACCACACCGGACAGACAAAGGAGCAAATTGAACTGGATTCGGATCGCGACAAATGGTTCCGGGCTGAAGAAGCTAAAGCCTACGGATTGATCGATGAAGTACTAACACGAGAAAAATAAACGTATCTTTGTTTTAGTAACTTCTATTTCGGGGACGGAGGAATATCCGTCCCCACACTATACTTTAAGAATGAATAAAAAACGATGGATTTTTAGAGATCCGCTTCGGGCACCTCAACTGTCTGACCGGGATCGGTTGGCCAATGAACTCAATATTTCCCTTCCACTAGCAGAACTATTGGTCCAACGCGGGATAGATTCTTTCGATAAAGCACGCCATTTCTTTCGACCCAAGATGGAGGATCTACACGATCCCTTCCTCATGAAAGATATGGATAAAGCGGTGAACCGCCTCCAACAGTGTATTACCCAAAATGAGCGTATCCTGGTCTACGGCGACTACGACGTAGATGGAAGTACAGCCGTGGCAGTATTTTACGATTTCTTCCGAAAGATCCATTCGAACATCGATTATTATATACCCGATCGGTACACCGAAGGGTATGGCGTATCGTGGCAAGCCATTGACTACGCCGAAAAAAATCAGGTTGACCTGATCGTGACCCTTGACTGCGGAATTAAATCAATCGATAAAGTGGAAGAAGCGAAACGTCGTGGGATCGATGTAATCGTTTGCGATCACCATCTCCCAGGTGAAGATCTTCCTCCGGCTGTGGCTATATTGGATCCTAAAAGAAGCGATTGCGCTTATCCTTTCAAAGAATTAACCGGTTGTGGGATTGGCTTCAAACTGATTTCCGCCTATAGCCTTAAAGTCGGTATTCCCCTCGATGTCGCACATGCTTATCTGGATCTGGTTATGATCAGTACAGCCGCTGATATCGTACCCATTGTGGGCGAAAATCGTATTCTTGCCTTTTACGGACTTGAACAACTCAATAATCAGGAACCCAGACCGGGGATAAAAGCCCTATTGCAGGTGGCAGGTCTGAAATGGGGTGAATTGAACATCAATAACATTGTCTTTGGACTAGCACCTCGAATCAATGCAGCCGGACGTATTCAACATGCACGTGAAGCTGTCAATTTATTAATCACCAAGGACCCTGAAATGGCGGCCCAGATCGCCGACCAAATCAATAAATATAACAGTGATCGACGCAATTTCGATGCCTCCATAACCGAACAGGCTCTGGAAATGATTACCAGTGATCCCGAATTGAGAGAAGCGCGAAGTACGGTTCTTTACCATGAATCCTGGCATAAAGGCGTGATCGGCATCGTCGCCAGTCGTTGTATTGAACATTTTCACCGGCCTACCATCATTTTTACCCACTCCAATGGGAAAGCAACTGGTTCAGGTCGCTCGGTACCGGGATTCGACCTTTATGAGGCCATCGAAGAATGTGCCGACCTGCTCGTCCAATTCGGTGGTCATACCTTCGCGGCTGGGATGACCCTAGAAATTGAAAAAATAAACGATTTCAGACTTCGCTTTGAAGAGGTTGTTCGAAAACGCATTACACCCGAGCAGCTTATCCCTTGTATCGAAATCGATCTTCAGTTAAATCTATCAGACATCACCCCCAAATTTTATAACATACTCCGGCAAATGGCACCCTTCGGCCCGGGAAATATGACGCCAAACTTTGTTTCTTACGACCTGCAACTGACAAGGCCTCCCTACGTGATGAAAGAAAAACACCTACGTTTGGAAGTCTCCCAAAATGGCGCAACCCCACTTACAGCCGTCGCTTTTGATGCCGCTGAACATCTCGAAAACTTCAATAGCCGAAAATCATTTGCACTCTGCTATACAATTGAGGAAAATGTTTTTCGCAACCAACGCTCCTTACAATTAATGGTAAAAGATATACATTGGTAGAAAAAAATAGCGTAACCCACATCATTTTGAACTATACCTAGAATTTGTCCATAGGATTTGTAGACTATTGCGTAATAGGGTTTGATTTCGGTCATTTATTAAAGATATTTGCACAGTCTTGTTCAATTCTCAGCCCATTCATCATTAGATGACCGTTTTTCACAATGCTGCTCGCTGTTCTTCCGGTCGAAAATCCGGTCAGAAAGTTATGCAACTTCAAGCAGTACCTCCGGTGAACGGTCAATTTGACCTACGGACGGAGTGACATGGAAATAGGTTTACTAGTTGGCATCCCCTTACTGACATTTCTTATCCTGAGTACCTTGGATAAGAAACATACTCGTATGGCAGGGAGCATGGCATGCCTCTCTACACTGGTTGGACTAGTGATCAGCATCGGGTTGTGGAACCAAAACCTCTCCCTCGCGTTACCATGGATTGAGTTGGGCTCTTTTCAACTCCCTATCAACCTACAGAGCGACTCCCTCAATGCCTTTATGCTCCCTATGGTTCATGGAATAGCCTTATTGGTACAAATCTATTCAACCCAATACATGAAAAGCGACCCTAATTATACGGGTTACTTCGCTTATATACAGCTTTTCATTTTCTCGATGGTTGGAATCGTATTAGGGGGAAATCTCCTAGTGATCTATATTTTTTGGGAATTGGTAGGTCTTTCTTCCTACCTTTTAATCGGATTTTGGCATACAAAACCACGACCGGTTTGGGCTGCGCAAAAAGCGTTTATTCTGAATCGAATTGGCGATGCAGCATTTTTATCGGGCATCCTTCTCCTGATTTATTACACGGGGACCGTCGAACTTTCCGAATTGAAAATGTCCATCGCAACGATAGAACCCTCGATGTTAACGGTCATAGGCCTCTTGCTGTTTGGGGGTTGCGTGGGCAAATCGGCTCAATTTCCCCTATCCGCTTGGCTACCCGATGCGATGGAGGGCCCCACGCCTGTTTCAGCTTTGATCCATGCGGCAACCATGGTGGCAGCCGGTATTTTTCTCATGGCCCGAATCGCCTTTTTACTTACGCCCACAGCAGAGATCGCCATAGTGGTCGTTGGGCTTATCACTATGGTGGATGGTGCCCTAAGAGCATGTTTCGCCTGGGATATTAAGAAAGTTCTAGCCTATTCCACCCAATCACAATTAGGGCTCATGGTGGTCGCAATTGGCTTGGGCGCCTGGCCCTTGGCCTTATTCCATCTGTTCACCCACGCATTTTTCAAAGCTGGACTGTTCTTGTCGGCTGGGTCCGTAATCCACGCAATGTCTCCCAAATCCAGTATCGGTTTTGATCCACAGGATATGCGTAATATGGGCGGACTAAAAACTTACATGCCCATCACATTCCTATCGTATCTACTATGTGCTGCGGCATTGATTGGTTTGCCCCTCACGACAGGCTTTTTATCAAAAGACGCAATTTTCCTTGCCATTCTCACGAAAACAGAGGCTTGGGGCTCGGGAGCCTATCTTCTCTTGATGCTATCTATTGCGTCGGCTGGACTTACAGCCTATTATATGACTCGGCAGGTGGTGTTAGTTTTTTGGGGAAAAGCTCGTTACGACCAAAACCTCATTTCACCTCACGAATCAGGCATTCGGATGACACTACCTATGTCGATTCTATCGGTAGGTTCGCTATTTTTTGTTTTTTCCCTTCATCCTTGGGATGCTACCTCAGGGTGGTTGGTAAAACATTTAAATTTTCCAGCTTTGCCCCATGTAACCCTTGTTCCGCTCATTACCCTGCTTCTTTCTGGCGTTGGCATCTTATGGGCGGCCAAAAAGATAAGGATTATAGATAATGGTTTCAAACCCAATACACGTCTTCGACTTAACTTATCCCTATTGAGAGACTATCAGGAAAAACAACGCTATACTCATTTCTTTGTAAAACCTTTTCAATGGGTTGCAAACGGAATCAAAAATATCGAAATATACCTCATCGATGGACTAGTCTATTTCTTTGGTTTACTTTTAATTAAACTTTCAGAACTTTCGGATTGGTCAGACCGAAAAATTGTCGATGGAACTGTTAGAAATATTGCAGCCTTGACAAGACAAGGAGGGTACTGGATGAAATCGCTGCAAAATGGTAAAATACAATCCTATTATACAATGACCTTCATAAGCCTGATCCTGTTAATTATTTGGCTCATAGCAGGTTATCTATAAGATATTAAATTGAATATGCTGGATAAATACCTGGTAACGTTACTAATATTCACCCCCCTAGCTGGTTCCCTAATAAGTCTATTTATCAGGGGAAATGCAGGAATATTACGCAAATTCACGATTGGGGTATTGGTGCTCGAATTGGTCTGGGGCTTGTTACTGCTCTCAGCCTATCAGACCGCTAATCCGTCGCTTCAATTAACCCAAACCACCGACTGGATAACCCTTGATTTAGGTTCGCTCGGGCGGGTTTCCATTGACTACGCAGTCGGGGTTGACGGATTAAACCTGGCTCTTACCTTGCTTGCAGTTTTCGTTTTGCTGATTGGTGCAGTTAGCAGTTGGGGCATACAACACAAAACCAGAAGTTATTTCAGCCTCTATTTACTTTTATCAGGAAGTATCATTGGTTGTTTTCTAGCACAGGATTTTTTCCTTTTCTACCTATTTTTTGAATTCATGCTCCTCCCCATGTACTTTCTGATTGGGCTATGGGGAGGTGATCGGCGGGAATATGCAGCCATCAAGTTTTTTGTCTATACGTTTGCAGGGTCCCTTCTTATACTCATAGCAATGATCGGCCTATATTTATCGGCAATCGATCCTGTCGAGACCGCCGTTTTGTTGGATTTAATACCGGATCACGGATCCGCTACCCCCGAAATAATCAGGTCCGTCCAACAACTACTCGCCAATGGCGAAATTGCCCCGGAAAAACTAGCACATACATTCCGATTTGAATACTTGATTAGTCCTGAAAATTATGTTCCCGGCACACTTTTGCACCCGGAAACCACCGCTTCGTTCGCCGGAATAAATTTAAGAACCCTCGCATTTTGGTTTTTATTTATCGGATTTGCTGTGAAACTCCCCATCGTGCCGGTCCACACCTGGCTTCCGGATGCCCACGTAGAAGCACCTACACCTATTTCCGTGGTATTGGCGGGCATACTTCTAAAGGTCGGGGGTTATGGCCTGATTCGGGTGGTTGATGGCTTTTTTGCCGCAGAAGCTTTTTCAAACGCTGTTCCACTTGCCCTTTTGGGAGCTATTTCAATTGTCTACGGAGGTTTTAACGCTCTTGCACAGTTCGACTTCAAAAAGATGATCGCTTATAGCTCAGTCTCACACATGGGCTTTGTTGTGCTGGGTACTGCAGCATTCAACGCCCAAGGTATCAACGGAGCTATTTACCAAATGGTCAGTCACGGGGTATTGTCTGCCATGCTATTTCTAATTGTGGGCGTTGTCTATGAAAGGGTGCACGACCGCAGAATCGACCATTTCAGAGGACTTGTTCACACCATGCCCAAGTATACCATCATGACAGGAATTGCTTTTTTCGCAACGCTAGGCTTACCCGGATTTTCGGGGTTCGTGGGAGAACTGTTCACCTTAATGGGCGGTTTTGGCGCTGCCCAAATACCTGGTTGGATCCCCGGCCTGTCAATGCTCGGTATAATATTGGCAGCGATGTATTGTCTGTGGACCTACCAACGCATGTTTTTCGACAAATTTTGGTACTACGGGGATGAAAAAAAACTGACCGATTTGACCCAGCGCGAACTAATCCTATTCACCGTATTAGCACTTTCGACGCTCATTTTAGGCCTTTTCCCAAACCTGATTTTTAATACGACTCAGTCTACGGTCGGATTGTGGTTGGACACTGTCCGTTTTACGAATTAATCACACCGAGTTCTCTTCCAACCTTGGCAAAAGCAGCGACCGCTTTTTCGATATGCTCGGTTGTATGCGCCGCCGATAATTGGACACGGATACGTGCTTTTCCGTGAGGTACGACTGGATAAAAGAAACCCACCACATAAATGCCTTCTTGTAACAACCTGGCTGCGAATTCCTGGGCTAAATTCGCATCGTACAACATAACCGGTACTATGGGATGCTCTCCAGGCAAAATAGTGAAGCCTGCCGAAGTCATTTTCGATCTGAAATATTGGGTATGACTTGCCAATCGGTCCCGCAACTCAGTTGTAGACGATAAAATTTCAAGTACTTTAATGGATGCGCCGACGATAGAAGGTGCTAGTGTATTAGAAAAAAGATAAGGTCGGGAGCGCTGCCGTAGCAGTTCGACAATTTCTCGGCGTGCCGCAGTAAACCCTCCGGATGCCCCACCCAAAGCCTTGCCATAGGTCCCGGTAATGATATCGACACGGCCCATTACATTCTTCAATTCGTGGGTTCCTCTACCACTTTTACCCATAAATCCGGTGGCATGGCATTCATCAATCATCACCATCGCTCGATATTGATCGGCAAGGTCACAGATCTTATCCAGTTGCGCTATGGTACCATCCATAGAGAAAACGCCATCGGTCACAATTAAAATTCTTCTCGAGCCCGCTGCCGCTTCTAGTTGGACTTCGAGATCCTCCATATCGTTGTGCTTATAACGGAATCGTTTGGCTTTGCAAAGTCGAATTCCGTCAATGATGGAAGCGTGGTTAAGCTCATCTGAAATGACAGCGTCCTGATCGTTTAAAAGAGGTTCGAAAACTCCCCCATTCGCATCAAATGCGGCTGCATAAAGAATACAGTCTTCCATCCCTAAAAACTCGGCTGTTCTACGCTCTAATTCCTTGTGTATATCTTGGGTACCACAAATAAATCTCACAGACGACAACCCAAATCCATGCGATTTTATCGCTTGGATACCAGCCTCGATTACATCGGGATGGGAGGATAAACCCAGGTAATTATTAGCACAAAAATTCAGGACTTTTTGCCCACCCTTCACTTCTATTTCAGCCGATTGAGGAGTTAGGATGACTCGTTCTTTTTTGTACAGACCCGCTGATTTCAACGCTTCCAGTTCCGCTGCCAAACTATTTTTTAAGTGCTCAAACATGTATTCTGAATTATTAATTTTTATGAAACTACCCTGCGATGGGTGTAGAATGGTATTTCAATTCCAGGTGGTATAACATATCCCTCGTCATGGCGGACAGATCAAAACGCGGTTTCCAATTCCAATCTCTGCGAGCTGCACTGTCATCGATACGTTCTGGCCATGATTCAGCTATTTGTTGACGAAAGTCGGGTTTATATTCAATGGCAAATGTGGGTATTATCTTTCTGATTTCTTGAGCTATCTCCCCTGGTGAAAAACTCATTCCTGCTAGATTATAGGACGTTCGCACCGTAATTTTTGCTGCAGGTGCCTCCATTAATTTTATTGTTGCACTAAGTACGTCGTCCATATAAATCATCGGCAACACCGTGTCAGCTTTTAAAAAACACGTAAACTTTTTACCCTGAATGGCTTTATGGAAAATTTCAACTGCGTAATCGGTCGTCCCACCCCCTGGTAAAGATTGATAACCAATCACTCCAGGATAACGCAAGGAGCGAACATCCAACCCGTATTTAATGTAATAATAATTCGACCAATTTTCACCCGCAGTTTTGCTAATACCATAGACTGTCGACGGTTGCAGGCTGACTTCCTGCCCCACGTTATAGCGTTCAATATTTTTGCCAAATACGGCAATCGAACTTGGAAAAAAGACCTTCTGAACCTTTTCAATCCTTGCCACTTCCAGGATATTCAAAAAAGACTGGGTGTTAAGATGCCAGGTGGCTAAGGGATTCTCCTCTCCCTTTGCTGACAAAACGGCTGCTAAATGATAAACGATCTTGATCCGATGGCGTTTGATCACATCGTTCACGGCCGATGCATCCAGAGCATCTAAAATTTCGAATGCAGTAGGATGAGGTTCCAGGGGGTGACGTATATCCGTCGCAATCACATTCGCGTGTCCATAAACAGCTCCTAAATGTGAAACCAGGACGGTCCCCAACTGGCCATTCGCTCCCGTAACGAGAATTTTGTCAATAGCCATAATGGATGAAAGAAAATAAGAGGGTGGATCAGACCACCCTCATAGTTTTTTGATGAAGTTTTCTAGCAATATTTACGAGTAAAATTAATATATCTAATATTTTATTACTACACTATACCCATTTTTTAGTAATTATTCCTTTATTTTATCGAATTGAAAGAAATTTTAGCTTTGTAAATTATTTCCTTTACACCAATTCAGAAAATCCTACGGATATGGATACGTTAGATGAAATTGACCGTGCCATTCTTAAGTTATTGCAGCGGGATGCGAAACAAACGACCAAGGAAATAGCAGCTTCCTTGCACTTAACAGTTTCGCCTGTATATGAGCGTATCCGAAAGCTCGAGTCGCAGGGGTACATTCAGAAATACGTAGCCATCCTCGACCAAAAGAAGATTGGTCGGCCTATTACGGCGATTTGCCAGGTTTCAATGCGCTATCACAACGAAGCCTTTATTGAAAATTTTGTGAATGAAATACAACACTTAGATGAAGTCCAAGAATGTTATCATATGGCAGGACAAGTCGATTTCATTTTAAAAATCAATGTTAAAAGCCTGGAAGACTACCACGACTTTGTCCGATATAAACTGTCGAAAATCGAGAATATAGGGGTGCTCAATAGCACGTTTGTTTTAAAGAATGTGAAACATACTTCCGAATTCCATTTTTAGCGGTTACAACCTACATCGCTATCGTTTTTAGATTTCGATCCAGAGTGCAGGACGGAGGCCTCCCGCATTTTTCGGTGTTCCAAACACCCCGTTACCTCTAACATAAACCTGTCCCTTAGCGGTTACGCTGGCAGCCGTTTTTGAATAATAACCGGGTGAACGCAGCCGCCACCATTGGGCTTCACCCCGATATTTTGCTATGCGCCGTTCATTGTTTTCATCATCTATCATCCATCGCTGTGCCCCCCTGTCACTCAACTTGGACGTGCTATCCCCAAAATAGCGGCAAACTTCCTCAAGACTTAATAAAAAAACATAGTCTAACGTATCGCCACCACCCGTCGTCTTAAACCATGGATTCGCATGATTGACATTTTTTACACTTCTGATGCGCTCCTGTTCCTCTGAACTGAAGGAATGAAAAAACTTTTCGTTTAAAAACCGCCTGAGAGTAGACTCTTCCCAGGTTACGGCCGAAAAGGTATCGTGGTACCAACGCAAACTGATAATAGATTCAGTAATGATAAGAATAAACGGAGATTGGACCTCCAAAACTTGCCACCTATACCTACCAAACTGAATATGCGAACCGGTTTCCAAAATGTTTAGTTATAGTCTATTAACAATTGACGAGCATGTCAAAAACCAAAAAAGAGCGAAATAAACGTGCGCATCGCTCGCTATTTCGCTCCATCAAATTTAAAAATATCGCTATCAAAATCCAGTGCTGTGACAATCAAATCCTTTATTACTAGTTGATTGGTCCATTACACTGGTTTTGCCCTATTAGGCTCCGAAAGGATTATTCAACGGCTTCCGCTAACTTATTGTTGTATCGTTTGCGGTCGTTTTCGTCTAAGTAGATTTTCCGCATCCGAAGGTTACTGGGCGTTACTTCCAGGTATTCGTCTTTTTGGATATATTCCAACGATTCTTCTAGGGAAAAGTTGATTTTAGGAGCAATCCGTAGTCCATCATCGGAGCCTGAAGCACGCATATTGGTTAACTTCTTATTCTCTTGTAGGTTAACAACAATATCGTTGGGTCGATTATGTTCTCCAACTACCTGTCCACCGTACAACTCTTCACCTGGGTCTACAAAAAACTTGCCCCTATCCTGAAGTTTATCGAGTGTATAACCAGTAGCGGTTCCCGTCCCTTTGGAAATGATCGAACCGTTGATACGACCGGGAATGGGCCCCCTGTAGGTATCGTATTTCTTAAAACGATGCGTCATAATTGCCTCGCCTTGGGTAGCGGTCAATACGTTAGATCGTAGACCGATCAAGCCACGAGATGGAATTTCAAACTCAAGGTGCTGCAAGTCACCTTTGGGCTCCATTACGAGCAACTCACCTTTTTTCTGAGTTGCTAGTTCGATCACTTTCCCGGCGGTTTCCTCAGGAACATCCACCACTAGGGTTTCAATGGGTTCGAGTCGCTCACCATTCTCCCCTTGCTTAAATAATACTTGCGGCTGCCCTACTTGCAACTCATACCCTTCTCGGCGCATGGTTTCGATCAATACCGACAAGTGTAGAATTCCACGCCCATAAACTAAAAACTTATCTTCACTATCGGTGGTCTCTACGCGAAGGGCAAGGTTTTTCTCAGTTTCTTTAAACAGTCTATCCCGAAGATGCCGTGAAGTAACAAATTTACCTTCCTTACCAAAGAATGGCGAATTATTAATCGTAAAGAGCATGTTCATCGTAGGCTCATCTACTGCAATCCTTGGCAGTGCTTCAGGAAACTCGGGATCTGATAACGTGTCACCGATTTCAAAACCATCTATCCCCGTCACCGCGCAAATTTCGCCCGATGCAACTTCGGAAACCTTCTGCTTACCCAACCCTTCAAATACATGCAACTCCTTAATTTTGACCTTTTTTATCGAGCCATCGGCTTTAATCAAAGCCAAAGGTACGCCCTCTTTTAATACGCCACGATGGACTCTTCCAATGGCAATACGACCTACAAATGAATTGTAATCCAACGAAGTGATCTGCATCTGTGGCTTACCCTCCATGGTTGGCGCCGGTGGTATTACTTCAATGATCGTATCCAATAAGAAAGAGATGTCAGAAGTAGGCGTACGCCAGTCAGGCCCCATCCATCCTTGTTTAGAAGAACCAAAGACCGTTACGAAGTCGAGCTGATCCTCTGTAGCACCCAAATTAAACATGAGGTCAAATACGGATTCCTGCACCTCGTCCGGACGACAGTTCTCTTTATCCACCTTGTTCACTACAACGATGGGTTTTAAGCCGAGTTGAATAGCCTTACTCAATACAAAGCGAGTTTGTGGCATAGGCCCTTCAAATGCATCCACCAATAAAATTACCCCGTCCGCAAGTTTTAAAACACGTTCAACCTCACCCCCAAAGTCAGCGTGACCAGGCGTATCAATCACATTAATCTTTACATCCTTGTATCGAATCGATACGTTTTTCGAAACAATCGTAATGCCGCGCTCCCGTTCCAAATCATTATTATCCAATATCAGGTCGTCAAACTCTTGATCGTCCCGAAAAATCTTGGATGAATGAATGATTTTGTCTACTAAAGTAGTTTTCCCATGATCGACGTGTGCGATAATGGCAATGTTACGTATCGATTGCATAAAGTTTGATTATGGATTCAGAAGACAATTCTGAATTTGATAATGGTATTTTAAAATCAGGGCGCAAAGATACGAAGTTCTTCGCTGATATTTAGGGAATTACGAAAACTTTTTTAACGGAAAAAGAAGAATCCTGTTTCTTAGGGATAGGATACAAAAAATCTTGAATTTTCGAAGCTAGTTTGTATCGTAGCCATAGAGAAAACCATTCACCACCGCATAGCGGACCCGTTCTCCCTCCATTAATAGAAAGGTCGCCCCCTCCCCAACCGATGGCATATCCACCGGGAGTGGATCGGTATTACGTAGCCAATGAACAGGTGTGATCAACTCTCCTTTTTCAATGGCTTGAGCAAGCTCATCGCTTATCTTGAAATACGTGTAACCCGCTTGAAACATGGCATCGAGATCCAAGTTTTGAAGTATTTCGCTCGATTCAATCTGAGCTGGAAAAACCTTTCCGCTCGCAAAATCCCAAGACGATGCGTCTAACTCATCAATCCCATATTTGGTGCTTAAATCGCCCAACTCCTCAATGACGGAAGCGTAATAAAAACTGCGAGCATTGACGGTATTTAACTCCTGACGATCCACACCAATATCCAACCAATGGGTTTTTCCTTCCCGTGTTATACGCACATGACGCAGGATTAAATCATAAGCCGCCCGCTCATTTAAGGGAATGCAGTCATAATCTTGCTGATTCTTACTTTGGTACGTCAGACTGCTGATATCCCCTAGTGCACTTAGAAGCGCTATAAAGTTAAGTTTTCGTACGAATTGCTTTTCAATGTCGCCTTTATACCCTCCCGATTCCACCAATACTAAACTGGTTCCACTTTTTTGTATTTGGTCCCCAAAAGCCCTGGGCTCGTGTTCATCACTGAAGCGACCCACCTGACCGGGTATAAATTTTTGAAGCTTTTCATTCATGCAGCCAATCACTTGCATCGCGCGTAACCGAACCTCGTTGATCGAAGTGTCGTAATCATAGGCGGTCGCCAAAAAACTCATCGTAGCCAGAAGGGGCGATCTTCCCGCCGTATACCGAGGGTTTTGATCGTGTAAATTGAATCCAAAATCGGGTTTCAAATCGTCAATTAGCCCTCTTAACAACCTGGCTTCTGGGGTTTGAAGGGCAAGTGCATCGCGGTTCATATCGATATTCTGGGCGGTGACCCGCTGGAAATTTTCGGCACCGTCTGGATTCAACAGGGGAAGAAAATACAGGCTTAGATTTTGAAACAAATCAGTTCGAAATTCATCGAAACCATCATCCTGACTTTCCAAAAATCGAAAAATATCGAATAAGGCCATTGTCGCTGTAGGTTCATCCCCGTGCATTTGTGACCAAAGAAAAACCTTTACCGGTCCATTACCCACAGATAGCAACGAGATACTCCGACCTTCATAGGAAGAGCCCACTACTTTGCGATTAAGCCGCCCCAAGGCTTGGTGGTATTCCAAAATAGGCTGAAGCTCGGCATGCTTGAAACGTCGGTGATTTAAAGCAGGCTCTCGGTATTGTTCGTAATGATTAAACAACCTGGCATCCAGGTCGGTATAGGAAGCAGCCATCGATTTTCAAACCTATCTAACCTGCCCGTCTCCTTTGATCACCCATTTCTCTGTCACCAACTTTTCCAGAGCAAATGGTCCACGAGCATGAAGCTTTTGGGTAGAAATTCCAATTTCAGCGCCCAAACCGAATACTCCACCGTCTGTAAATCGCGTCGAAGCATTGGCATAAACGGCCGCTGCATCTACCTCATTCAGAAAACGTGATATTTTTTCGGCATCCGTGGAAACGATGGCCTCGGAATGGCGTGAAGAATAGGTACGTATATGATCCAATGCCTCGTCAATTCCCTCAACGACCTTAACTGAACATTTATAATCAAGGAACTCCTCTCCAAAGTGGTGCTCTTCGGCTCTTTCTAAAAATGAATAGCCGGCTTGCTCCAAAATAGGATAAGCCGTCTCATCCGCAAAAACCTGAACCTTATAGGCTTCCAGACCTTCTTTCAGTAAAGGTAAAAAGCGAGGGGCAATCTCGCGATCTACGATCAGACAGTCCAAGGCATTACATACCGATGGACGAGACACCTTCGCATTTACTACGATACGCGTCGCCTTGTCCAAATCAGCCGTTTTTTCCACATAGGTATGACATACCCCTGCCCCCGTCTCTATAGCGGGCATTTTGGCGTTTTGTCTCACAAATTGAATTAGCGAATCCGATCCTCGGGGTATGACGATATCGATGTATTTATCAGCATTCAATAGCTCCGTCAGGTACTTCCGGTCGGTAGGCAGTAAAAAGACGGCGTGGGTATCCACACCAAAAGCCTCGAGCGCCTCGTGAATAATACTCACCAAAACCTGATTGGAATAAAAAGCTTCCTTCCCTCCCTTCAATACACAAGCATTGCCTGATCGCAAACACAGGGAAGCTACATCCAGCGTCACATTGGGTCTGGATTCGTAAATCACGCCCACGACACCTAGCGGTACCGTCACTTTCTTGAGTTGAAGTCCCTGTTCGATGGTTCTTTCTAAAAGTACATGACCCACCGGATTATCCAAACGAGCAACGGCCTTTAAACTGTTGGATAAATCGGCTATTCGATCTTTGGTTAGACGAAGTCGGTCCTTTTTCGGATCTGCATCATCCATGCGATCGAGGTCTTTTTGGTTAGCGGCCAGTATCTTCTCCTCCGACGCTAAAACACGATCGGCTAAATAGTTTAATAGGGATTTGCTTCGCTCATCCGACAAATTCCGGATACCGAGTGCCGCAATTTGTACTTTTTTCAAATCAGCCAGAATGGAATCAGGTGTTAATTCCACGCCTACATTTTCAGAAACTTCACGAACAGACATATTATTCAATTATAAATTCAAGGGTTTTCTATTAAGCATTCCGCTCGTAGGAACGAATTAACCCCTTCCTACAAAATTACAATATCATTGGCATTAGCCACCTCGTAATTCTGTGTTTTTAAGTTTTTTACAAGATTTTGAGAGGAAACTCTTGCGCGAGCCACGGCTATAGCCTCACCCTCGGGGTTCATCACCTCCACAATTTCACCTTTTTCAAACTCACCTTTCACCTCCACTACACCAACTGCCAACAAACTACGTCTTTTTAATACTGCGCGACCTGCCCCCGCATCAACATATAATTTACCAGAGATCAACCCGCCACTGCCTAGCCATTTATTCCGAGCTGAGAGGGTGCTTTTCTCAGGGGAAAGCTCAGTACCATTTTTGCCTTCCACAGCTTCAAGTAGCCCCCCATGCTGCTTCATCCCAAAGATTACTACCCTAATACCCAGGCGCGTGGCCAGTTTGGCAAAGGTCAATTTTGATGCCATTCCGCCCAAACCTAAGAACGATTTATCGGTACGCACATACTGAAACAAGTCTTTGATGTCACTAACTTGACGTATGATCTCTCCGGATTCGTTCAGTACGCCTCCCACAGAAGTGCAAAGCATCAGCGCCTCCGCACCAAAACCGGCAGCCAGTAAGGTAGCCAACTCATCATTGTCGGAAAACTTCAATTCCCGATCACTCACTACATCGTTTTCATTCACAATAGGAATGACTCCGTTACGCCAAAGCTCCTCAAAGGTATCTTTCAGCTGCAAAAATCGACTGCGATCGGCGAAATGCCCCCGCTCACACAAACTCTGAGCGATCGGGATCCCGAAAGGACGAAACACTTCGGAATAAATATTGATCAGTAGCGGATTTCCGATAGAAGCTGCTGCCTTGCGTTGTGAAAGGGTGCCTTTATAATTTCGGATAAACGACTTTCCAGCACCCACAGCACCCGAGGAAACGACGATCACCCGAAATTGCTTGTGAAGGGAGGCAATCTCCTTCGCGATTTGCTTTAAGATATCCGGATCCGGTTCCCCGGTCGGCAGGGTTATGGCAGCCGTACCGTATTTTACGACAATGATTGGTTTCGACACGTTCTGAAAAAATTTACGCAAAACTAGGCAATCTCTCCCACCAAAACCACTGGAAACCCTAGGCTTTTTCGCAAGTTATTTCTTAAATAACGTGTTGTATTCCGATTCATTAAAACCTACGGCTACTATTTTCCCACTTGAGTCCTCTATGACCGGTCGCTTGATTAGGGTCGGTTTTTCGGGCAATAGCGCCAAGGCTCCGTCTCTTGTGAATACCCTCTCTTTGTCAACATCCGTCAACGATCGATAACTGATCGAAACTTTGTTGACTAGAATGTCCAAAGGCCGTTGCTCAATCCAGTTTTCTAATTTCGTTGTGTCTAAACCGTCCGTACGATAATTGTGAAATTCAAATTTTACTTGATTATCCTCCAACCATTTTATCGTCTTTTTAACCGTGTTGCAGTTGGGGATACCATAAACTTTAAACATGGGTTTACTTTTACTCAATTTTAAATGCTAACTTGTTTATATTGATGAAACGTCTCTGAGACATTTATTGTTCGTTTCCCGACACGGGCTTTTCGTCAACCAAGGCCATCATCTGGTCATATTCATAGAATGCCACTTTTGAGGTTTCTTTTTGGGCAGCATTAGCCATGGCCTTGGCGATCAATTCACCTTTAATTCCCTTGTATTTCGAGGCTCCCATTAATCCCAGCAACCCATCCACTAGAGGCCAAATTCCCAGAAACATTTTTTCCATTAACCGAAACTCTTTGCGATCTCCCAAAATCATCGAGGGTCGGAATATATGGGTGTAATCGAAGTTTTGTGCAATTACATCCCTTTCCACTTCGCCTTTTGTGCGAACATAGAACATGCTAGAATTGACATTACTACCGACCGCGGTCAATAATAAGACTGACTTTGCCCCCTTTTCTTTGGCGATCTGCGAAATTAAAACGGGGTAATCGTGATCGATTTCATAATACTTTTTCAAATCGGGAGTCTTCTTGCGGGTCGAACCCAACGTAATAAAAACATCGTCTACCTCGATCTCATCTTTTAAGCTGGCAAAAGTAGAATAGTCGCCCAGTAACGTCTTAAGCTTGGGATGGCTAATGCCCAAATCTCTACGCACGACAATAGTTACTTTTTCATACTTATTGCTATTCAGCAATTCATCTAAAAGGAACCGCCCCACATAGCCACTTGCACCTACTAGTAATGCCTTTTTCATATTTTAACCGATTATCTACCCTCAACGCCTTTTAAATTTTGTTTCAATATCGACGTTTTTTTTACGATTTACCTATATGCTTAGATCTACCATCCGAAATCTTTCGCCTTTAAATACAAGTTAGATATCCAAAGTCAGTGCCTTATATTCTACTTAAACACAAGATACAGACGAAATTTCCCCAATACATTAGATAATGATCGTTACTGGTTCAATATATTCTACCCTTTTTTTTCTTTATTAGTAAGATAAAATACTTCCGCCATTCCATACCTAATTTATCATGAGCCTTATCCAGTCGTTTTCCGAAATGCGTAAACTCCTAAAAAACATTGATTTTAAAGCGCTCCAGAAATTATCCCGCAAGGTGGACTTAAATGCGGTAATGGCAGCAGTTTCCCAAATGAGTGACGACGATCTGGCGAAAATGATGAAAATGATTCAGGCAGGTGGTAAACGTAAGAAGGAAAAGCCACCGGTGAACGGCGACTTCTATGAATTAGAAGCAACCTTAAACAACGAAGACCGGGAGGTAATTGCCAAGGTTCGCAATTTTATGGAAACAGAAATTCGACCTATTGCCAACGACTGCTGGAATCGTGCCAAATTTCCCATGGAAATTATTCCGAAAATGGCAGCCTTAAATATTTGCGGACTTACGTATCACGGCTATGGATGTGCTGGGAAATCAGCCCTGTTGGAAGGTTTTTTAGCCATGGAAATGGCTAGGGTTGATGCTTCCATCTCCACGTTTTTCGGCGTTCATAGTGGGCTGGCCATGGGTTCAATCTACCTCTGTGGTTCCGAAGAGCAAAAACAACATTGGCTTCCCCCAATGCAACGTATGGAAATCATTGGTGCTTTCGGTTTGACCGAACCCGAGGTGGGATCGGCGGTTGCTGGTGGGCTAACGACCACCTGTAAGCGTGAGGGTGATCGTTGGATTCTCAACGGTCAAAAAAAATGGATCGGGAATGCCACCTTCTCTGATATCACCATTATTTGGGCTCGAGATCTAGACGACAACCAGGTAAAAGGATTCATTGTAAAAAAGGAGAATCCAGGTTTCAAAGCCGAAAAAATGGAAGATAAAATGGCGCTACGAACCGTTCAAAACGCACTCATCACATTGACCGATTGCGAAGTACCGGAAGAGGACCGACTACAAAATGCCAATTCTTTTAAAGATACCGCCAACGTATTAAGAATGACCAGGGCTGGGGTTGCTTGGCAAGCAGTTGGATGCGGGAGAGGCGCGTATGAAGTAGCTTTAAAATACACCATGGAACGAAAACAATTCGGCCGTCCCATCGCAGCATTCCAATTGGTACAAGATCTTTTAGTAACTATGTTAGGCGATTTAACCGCTATGCAAACCCTGGTTTATCGCCTTTCACAGCTCCAAGACAGTGGCACGATCACCGATGAACATGCTTCCCTCGCTAAGGTATTTTGTACATTACGCATGCGTTCGATTGTCGATCATGCCCGCGAACTATTTGGCGGGAACGGCATTTTGCTCGAATACGATATAGCCCGTTTTGTAGCGGATGCCGAAGCCATTTATTCGTATGAAGGAACCAAGGAAATCAATTCCCTCATCGTTGGAAGAGCTATTACTGGTGAGAGTGCATTTATTTAACTAATTTGAAAATTCTGTTAACTGTGTCGGAAATGAAAACTTCAAAAGATCTCTCAAAATACCACGGCTTAATCACCGAAATGTTCCGCACTCCACAATCCGAAAAGGAATGGGAACAATATCGCTTAACCGACGAACAAATCGAATTTTTCAAGGAAAACGGCTACGTCGCAAATATTAAATTGCTTGAACCTTGGCAGGTAGATGCCTTGAATGACGAATTAGCCGATCTCGTCGACCCGGAACATCCGGGACACGATTTATTTTATGAATTTCATTCAAACGAATCCAATGACCCCGGCCGTGTGCTCTTGCACGCATTGGGAGCTTGGCGGGTTTCCCAAGGCTTCCATGATGTATTGTGGAACCCCGCTTTCGTAATGGCCGCGAGTCAATTACTGGAAAATCAACCCGTACGCTTTTGGCACGATCAGTTGTTTTGTAAACCCGCCCATCATGGCGGTGTAGTAGCATGGCACCAAGACTATTCCTATTGGACCCGCACTGTACCCATGCAACACTTGACCTGCTGGACAGGTTTAGACGACGCGACCCGTGAAAATGGCTGCGTTCATTATATTCCGGGGAGCCATCGGTGGGGACTACTTGACAAACCCGTGCTCGCTGGTGAAATGGACGGGCTTCTGGAATTCCTTACGGAAGAACAAAAGGCACAATTCAAGCCTGTTCCCGTGGAAATGAAAAAAGGGTATGCGACTTTCCACCACCCCCTTACCATCCACGGTTCGTATGAAAACGCGTCGGAACGCCCACGTCGAGCCTTTGTACTCAATGTTTTTGCCGATGGCACGGTGTCAGACACCGATAGCGAATTACTGGAAGGTGTACCAATCATCCCGAAAGGACATAGGATGGGTGGGCAATTTTTCCCTTTACTATTTAATCCATCAAATTAACACGGGCTCACATATGACCCGTTTCCTGTAATCGACGATGCCAACTCAACGCTTCTTCTAACAGATGAGGCGTATGTCCTCCCCTTTTTAAGGCGCGTTCAAAATAGGATTTCAACATGGGTTTGTAGTCGGGATGGACTGTATTTTCGATAATCACCCTGGCTCTTTGGCGAGGAGCTAACCCTCTCAAATCAGCCAATCCCTGATCGGTTACGATAATATCTACATCGTGTTCAGTATGATCAACATGGGAGACCATAGGTACTACCGATGATATAGCTCCTTGTTTAGCCACTGAGGGGGTAACGAAAATACTCAAATAGGCATTCCGAGCGAAATCCTCCGACCCGCCTATCCCATTCATCATATGAGTACCCGTCACGTGCGTTGAATTGATATTACCGTAAATATCGAACTCCAGCGCTGTGTTGATAGAAATTACTCCTAATCTTCGGATCACACCGACGGCATTACTGATTTCCTGGGGTCTGAGTATCAATTTATGTCGATAGCGGTCAAAGTTATTGAAAACTTTTTCCTGATAGGGCGTCGATAACGTGATCGACGAGCCGGAAGCAAAATTCAGCTTTCCCGCATCAAACAAATCGAAGGTACTATCTTGCAATACCTCCGAATACATGGTCAAATCGCGAAAACTGCTATCGACAAATCCGCGTAAAATTGCATTGGCAATTTTTCCAATACCCGCTTGTAAGGGTAAAAGACATTCTTTCAAACGTCCTTTGGTGACCTCCCATGCAAAAAAGTCTTTTAAATGTCCGGCGATATTTTCAGTTGCCGGATCAGAAGAAACCGGGTCGGCACTTGCGTCAGGCACATGGGTAATTACGATCCCCTCTATTTTAGCAGGATCTACGGGAATTGAAGGTCTACCGATACGACTGTCGGCCGACAAAATCGGAATTCCTTTTCGGTGAGGATAAGCCCCAGCGGAATAAATGTCGTGGATTCCCTCAATGGACAAGGGTACGGAGGTATTTATTTCAACGATAATTTTCCGGGCTAATTCACAGAACACGGCAGAATTCCCCACCGAAGTGGTAGGCACAATGCTCCCATCGGAAAGTATACGTGTAGCTTCAATTATGGCATAATCAATGGGTGGAAAATGACCGTGCTTTATACTTTCGGCCGTTTCACTTAAATGTTGGTCAATAAAATAAACTTCCCCGTCATTGATCTTTTTTCGGAGGGTTCGGTCAACTTGGAAAGGCAAACGTAAGGCAAGCGCGCCCGCTTCGGCTAACTTACCATCGGTTCCATGCCCCAAGGAGGCGCCTGTCATAAGGGTTATCTTCAGCGGATCCACCCGAGCCCGTTCAGCTAAGGCTGGCAAGACTTCCTTACTGTCTCCGGCTTTGGTAAATCCGCTAGAGGCGACAACCATCCCATGTTTTATTTTAAGAGCAGCCTCTTCTCTTGTAATGATCCTATTTCGTAAATCATTTCTATGGATTCGTTCTTCTAACATATTTGTGTGGTTATGATAAAAATCGCAAAAGTACAGCCGTAATGATCCTCATGATATGACCAATATTAGTTATAAACACACCCTAAGTCATCCATTAATACAAATTATTCTCATGCTTAAAATTTGACTTATTGGGAGGCTCTCACCTGTATTTTATTACTAAAAAATATCGCGAATATACAATTTAATAAAGGCGTTGTCGGTAAATCTTAGCCGAATAATCACAAATTATCTGATTTCACTTCGAAGCGTATACAACATTAACATGTTTTGTCGTTTACAGGAAGTCGCCAAACATTTTCACACCATTGACTGCCTTTTACGATTGGTTATTTACTAACTACTGATGACCACAAAATAAATTTAATTCAAATCTCTAAAACAAATCCACCTTATTTACAGATATTTACAACTCAGTGCAATGGGATAAATTATATTTCATTACCTTTGCAACCCGAAATTTATGTTTCACGAAATCAAAATGAATGTTACGTTATGCAATTTTAGTTTTGTTTTCGGTTTTTCTTACCGGACAAATTAGTAACTACGCCAAACGACTCTTTTCGAAGGTCGGCAACTCATCTGAAATACACACCGCACCAGACAGTTTAATTACCGAACCGGATACAGTCTCCGTTTTATTCCGAGATTTCGACATAGATCCTGCGATGCTTGAGATTGATTTTTGTGGCGACCCTTTACCTCTCAATGAACCCCATGTCGCTCGTCGTTATCACAATGCGGTAAAACATTTCAGTCACCCCGCCTACAAAGAGAGCATTCTCTTGGCGCAAGCAGATCTCAAGGTGATCAAAAGAATACTGAAACAACATCACCTACCCACCGACTTGACTTATATCCCTTTGGTAGAAAGCAACTTTAATTCGTTTGCTGTATCACCGAAAGGTGCTGTCGGGTATTGGCAACTGATGCCCCAAACCGCTTTAGCACTCGGACTTCGCGTTGACGATGAAGTAGATGAACGTACCGATCTGATAAAATCAACCCACGCCGCAGCCAAATACCTCAAATGGTTATACGGTGAATTGGGTGACTGGACATTGGCAGCAGCAGCCTATAACTCCGGCCCCGGAAAATTAATCCGCCAGATGGAGGCGCAAAAAAAGAACAATTTTTATCATTTGAGACTTAATAACGAAACTTCTCGTTACGTTTATAAAATAGTGGCTGTTAAGGAAATGATGAATATGCCGACCCGGTTACAAACCTGGGCCAACGAAGACTTCTTCGCGTCCCTAACAGAATATCACCGCTCACTTAATAGACAACCCGTTTCGGAAATGGTTCTTGCCAATCCATCAGTAGCGCAATCGACAAAGAAGTAAGCAACTATATAATCGTCACAAAGCCCTGTAAACGCTGTTTCAGGGCTTTATTTTTTATCCCCAAGCCAAATCCAGGCATTCCCAAAGTCTGGATTTAAGTCTAAAATCGAGGGTAGAAATAATCTATCAGATCTTCCGTTTTTAATAGACGTTGAAATGATCGAGCGCTTTAAAAAATCATGTGATCAGCTCAAAACTGCGCTGATATTTGGCACCTTGAAAAATTAAAGAATTCTCTTTATAAGTTCTCCTCGGTTTCGTCGTTATTAGTTCGGTTTTTTGTGTGTCGTTCTAGCCTGGAATAGGGATGAAGCCAACTGCTTTTCTGATTTTTTCGTTTATAATGGGCCTTTTGTTCCTGTTGCCCATGACAACGGAGGCTCAACGCCGGGTCTGCCGCCCTTCCTCCGCAAAAAAAGGCCCTGTATCCGAGTCTGTATTCTTGCAAATCACCGATGAGACCAATGGAAGAGTTGTCACCTACGAAAAAGAATTCAAACTCGACGGCATTCACCCCTCAAAACGAGAAGCCTATATTCGCCACCTAGAAGATTCGTTACTCTATGCTGGGTGGGGGGATTTTCAACCCAAGAATATGATGATTCAACCCAGTTCGAATATACAAGCTACCCGATCGGGATCGTCTCGCATAACAAGACCCTCTCAGAGAATTTCAGGGAAACGCCCCTAAGGGTATAAATCTAAAGCCATTTCCAGAATAGTTACTCTGCTTTTACTTTATAAAATCCCTGCACAATTCCCCCTTCCTGAATTTCAAATTCTTTCTTAGCTTGTTGATCTTGTAATTCGTAATAGCCGTTTTGAGAAGCGTCTGGACTGACTACCCGCAAAAAAACACGTCCATTTACCTCCACTATATGTTGAGCACCTCCTGAAATCGTAACCGGAGGTATACCCCCAATTTTTCGACTGGTTTTGGAAGTGATATCCAGCAGGTAATAAGCCCCCTCACCTTGGTTTTCTCCCTCATGTTGGCCGGAAAGCACAATCAAACGATCGTCTTTAGCCCATAAACTAACTATCTGAGGAAAAGTAAATTCCGACGCGATGTTTTCTACCCAACTCGTGTCAATTTCGGTATCGTCGGCGTTAATTCTCAAAAGGCTAGCTCCGGAAGCCCCCTTTACTACAAAATATAAATTCCCACTTCCGTCGACCGCATGCATAGGTTGGTCATAAATTACTTCCCCAAATGACATATCCGGAATCTCAATGGTTTTTTCCCATTTAGAAGTCGCCAAGTCCATTATAGCAAGGTAGGCGCTGGAATAATAGGGTTCCCCAAGCTGGTTACCTTCCCCCTTAGATTTAGCGTAGGAAATATCGGCGAATAGCTTCCCGCCCTTAACCGCTAACAATCGCTGGCCTATAGCACGGAAACCTATGTCTTCAACGCCTGCACCACGTTCATTAATCGCCTCAGACAAATCCCAACCGGCGATTCGCTCCAACGTAAGGGGGTTAAATTGGTGAAGCTGGAAAGGGGTCGCCGCATCCCAATAATAGCCCGTTTCGTGATTGACAATCACAAAGTTTCCGGAACCCGGGACAGTTTCATCCACGGGTAAAAAATGTTCGGCACGAATCACCGCATCCGCGCCCACTCGCAATTTCTCAATGCCACGCTTCCCGCTTTCTGAACTATACATTTTATAGATCCAGTTGTCGAATGTTCGCCACCCACGCATCCCTTCCCCCTGAAAACTTAAACTGTCGTCGACCACAATAATCCCGTTGGGAAATGACTCATAAGCCCGGATCACCCCCTTTGAATCCTGAAAACCAGTCGAGGTTTGAACCAAATAAAAAGTCTTTTCGCCGGGTGCTGGATCATCTGCATCTACACTACAACCCCAGAACAGACCGAGCCACAATGCCCCCATTATCCAGTTTTTCATCACAGTTTTAAAATTCATTAAAGCACAAGATTAATTTTATCTTCAGTAGAAAACGCTCCGATTTGTCCATTTCACTATTCTCACATGATAATTTATCACAAACCATAGGCGTCTCCATAGGTCTTTTCGCCTAATCTAATTTATAACGAACAACCGTATGATTATTTTCAAGTATTCGAACTCTTTCCCTTCCTTTCTTCCCGAGCCCCACCTTATCACGACCAAGTCACTCGGATATCCCCCCCATCTACCATTCAATTCTTTTTCCTCTATATTTGCTTTTTACCTACTAAATCGCGACGAAACTTCCACCATGCAAAAAGAATCAGCCGCTAAAACCTCCTCTACCCTATTCGAACTAAGGAATGTTAGCAAATTTTACGACAATGTAAAAGTGGTGGATAACGTTTCCTTCCAAATCCCAAAAGGTCATTGGGTGGGAATATTAGGTGAAAGTGGTTCCGGTAAAAGCACCATTTTACAAATTGCTGCTCGATTCCTCGATGCCGAGGAAGGTACGGTCTGGTTAGATCAACGACCTCTTCCGTCGGTCGCGTCCCAACTTATAAAAGGGCATCCAGAAATAAAGCTTGTCCATCAGGAATATCATCTCTTCCCTAATCAAACCGTCTGGGAGAACATTGCCTACCCCATTCGATTGGAACAAGACACCTTCATCAAAGCCAGAACGGCCGAATTGATCGACTTAGCCGGGCTTCGCGAGGTGCAACATAAAAAAACGCGCTTCCTATCCGGAGGAGAAAAACAGCGCACTGCTATCGCATCGGCCTTGGCCGAACTCCCCACATTGCTCCTATTAGACGAAACCTTTGCCCACCTCGACGGGCTCAATCGATCTCGACTTACGCGATTGTTTCAAACGCTTAAAACCCGCGAAAAACAAACCTGCATTTTCGTGACCCATGCCCCCACAGAAGCTATGGACTGGGCCGAAACACTGCTGGTACTTCGCAAAGGACGGGTCGTCCAAGCGGGATCGCCCATTGAAATTTACGAACACCCCCTCGATGCTTATGTAGCCGAGTTAACAGGAAATGTTAATTGGCTCGACAAACAAAAAAAACGTTTCATCCGACCCGAAAAAGTGCGTGTTTCACAGAAACAGCCCATCAGCGCTCACCTTACCGCAGTAGTGAAACATACCCATTTTCGAGGAATACACTGGGAATACAGCTGTCAACTTGAAAACAAATTAGAATGGATGGTTTATCGACTTCGAAATGATTTAAAACCCGGTCAAAAAATATACCTACGCTTTTCGGAGAAGGATGTAAAACATTTTCCTACTCCCCGAGATCCCCAGTCGTAATATCACCTAAATCGAATTGATATTACCTTAGATATTGAACCAAAACGAGATCTTAACTGCAAATTTACGTATATCGGGTTCATTCCGATAGGTTAATCGGTGCACGAAATCAACCCTGCCGACTTTGAAGATATTATTGATACCGTATCCAATTTCAGCATAGGGCTTAGCCCCCAGGGTATGAATCGATTCGATTGGGTTACCCATTTCATCGAACGCAGGAATAATATCCCTGTTACCCGATTTTAAATCGCCATAATATAACCGACCGGAAGCTAACAAGCGTAAATTCAATTTTCGAATGGCAGGAATACGGTTGAGTACAAATCCATTATCATCGTGCTCTACCCTCAGGGTTGCGTATTTATCACTGACAAATTCGAAATAATTCATCAGGTTAAAGGCGTTTTCTACGTAGAAAATAGATTCATTTCCAAGGGGTGTATAGAGTAAGGGATACGGTAATTCAGAAGGTATATACCCAAAATTGGCTTCATACAAGGTGCGACCAATAAAGCCCATTCGAAAGCTTTGCTTGATATTCAGCCTAAGTTTGTGATAATGAAACTCTCCTCCCAACATACCTTTTAACCCGATCGCATATTTGATTGAGACAATGGGCGCGTTTCCGTTCCCCAAACTGATCCTTTCGTTGTTATTGTGCAGGAAAGTCTCCTTATGCGCTAGTCGTGTTTCAAACTCCACTTCAGTAGTACGGTATGAGCTTGCCAAGGGCGAATTTTCTCCTTGTATGACATCCGTTTTGTAAGCAAATGGAAATAAGGGGTCGAAGGTTCGGGTACGCAGGGTGATCTGATGTGAAAGCCCTTTGGCAATTTCCCTTTTTAGATAGAAGTAGCCATCGCTTTGCATATAAGGTCGACGGAAGGTACCGTAACGAGAAAAAGCCCCAAAAATAAAACTGCTACCGATCGTCTCACGGGTAAGTCCCATTCGTTCAATATCGTATTGATAGTGAATCCCGCCAATGGTCCAAGGCTTCCGGGAAATGATATGATCTACCCCACCTCGATATTTAAATTTTTTATCTCTCAACCCATAAGCCCCATAACCACTAATAACCCATTTTTTACTAAACTCGTCATCGGTTTTAAAACCCAGACGCAATCGATGCCCCTCCATATTATTATAGGCATATAGGTAGAGGTAGGGTCCGAAATCCAAATTGAGTTTGTCAATATTTTTATAACCATTGACGAAAATATTCAGGATTTCGGTGTAGGTCCGTATCATCGGAACATTTGAAATCGAGTCAATTACTTGAAATGACAACTTTTCAACTTCCGATAGGTTTTCAGGTCTCTGTGAAGCCCAGTATTCAGCACTATGTTCCTGATAGTCTTCGCGTAATTCAATTTCCGTATCGTAAAATTTGGAGCTTTTAGGCTGATCCAAAATGTAATTTCGGTTCGCTGTATAAAACTTCAATAACAGTCCGGGAGCGTTCTTGTTAATTTGTTGAACATCAATCAACACCCGAGTCTTTATCGGCATCCAAGCCGAACCCTCTTCAGGTTGGTCATACTCCTGTTGAATCCTGATATTGTTAACATAATTGATATTAGTCTGAGGTAAAATCGACACATCAATTTGCGTCAATGCGTAGGTTTCTCCATCGATCCACATCGACCCAACAAAAGCTAGATCCTGTTTTCGCTTGGGTTCAAATTCGATACGGTAATCATAGCGATCCCCATTGGGTATGCTGTCCGAAAGAAAATATTCATAATACACACGCCAACTATCGGATATAGGTGATACAAAGTCTTTCTCCAGAATATTCAGCCAATCATTATAGAAGTTATATTGCTGAAAAGAGGAGCCAATCACCTGTGAGACCAATCCACTATCCTCCATTCCGACGCCCGAAACCTTGGTTTTTTTGATCACTTCTTTCCGTTTCAAGGGGTTGGCACGTAAGTATACATCCGATACGGATTCGGAAATAAAAACGGGTACAACAGTTTCACCGTCCTCACCCTTCAAAGCTTCAAATTGATCGATGATTTCCGTAATCTGACGAATCGATTTACGTTCTTTGAATCGATCCGTTAATTTATTGACGTCAATTTGAGTTTTGGTATACGACTCATATTGCGAAGCCTTTTGTCGGATGGGGTTGTTACGCTTCCGAGCTTCGACCACTTTTCGAAGCACCGCCCATGCAGGGTTTTCTCCTGCCCGTATTACCACTTCCTGTAAAGCGAAAGGTTCTGAAGTAATTTGGAAATCGATGGTCTGCTCGGCCACTCCCGCAGCTATTTTCTTGACCACACGACGATATCCTACATAGCTTACAAAAATTGAATCGGCTGGAGGGCTGTAACTAAATTGATAGTAACCATCGAAGTCTGTATTTCCACCGTATGCGGCATTCTGTATGGACACGGAGGCAAAGGGCACCCCTTCTCCGGTAGCCGCATCGGTGACACGGCCTTTTATGATGAATGAGGTCTGCGCTACTCCATCACAAGCCCACCCTAAAGCTGCGAAAAAAAGTAGTAATCTCCATGTGTGTATCCCTCCCATATTCGGTGCAAGGTAAGAAATAAAAAGCTCATCCCAGTGGCCGTTAACTAAACCCCCAACTAACGACTTTAGCCAGTTAATGACCCCGAAAAATGGCTTGCCGTTGTAAAGCGATTCAGAGCATCGCCCATCACGCAGTCAGTATTAAATAAATACAAATTCGAATTTTATAAGAACAAATTACAATTTGGGAACTTTCTAAACATTTATAAAAAGGCAATGACACCACCCCTCTTTAAACAAATTTATCACATATTTTTTGTTATTATTTAGAACTAGTCTAACTTTACACACGCAATTAAATACTGTTTAGTCTAAGTATAAATTAGCAACTTGCGGAAAGTACAATTTTAGAACGATAAAATTTGAACTGTGTGAAGTACGTATATCTCGCCTTTTTGAGCATGTTGATTTTCCAGGTGACCGCACAGCCTAAAGCCCCTCGCCTAGGGACAGTCAAAGGAAAAATCTTTACAGAAAAGGGGGAAGAAGTACCCTTCGCTACCCTTCGAATTGAACCCACTGATAAAGCAGGTATGGCCGACGAAGACGGCTTCTTCGAAATTAAAGATATTCCTTTTGGCCAATACCAGTTGCATATATCTTCTTTAGAAATTCAAGCAACTCATTTTAATATAACGGTAAACAAACCTTACCAAGAACTTAACTTCACTGTAAAATCACATGCCGGAATCGATCTTCACGAAGTAAAAATCCTGGGAAAAACCGAGAAAAAAGAAATCGAGACGCAGGGTTTTGCCGTTGCGGTCATCGAAACGAAGGAGGCCTCCTTGAGAAACCTAACCACCAATGAGCTTTTGGATCGCTCGGTGGGCGTGCGTGTGCGTCAAAATGGAGGGGTCGGTTCGAGAGTCGAATACAATTTAAACGGGATGTCTGGAAGTGCCGTTGGATTGTTTTTGGACGGAATTGAACTCTCGACGTACGGCTCATCCTTTAATCTCAACAATATCCCGCCGGCTATGATCGAACGAATTGAAGTTTACAAAGGGGTATTACCGGCTCATTTATCGGGCGACTATGTAGGTGGAGCGATAAATGTCGTACTAAAACAAGACGCCTCCCAAAATAATATAACAGCAGCTGCTTCATACGGTTCGTTCAATACGTTTCAATCCGATCTATCAGGCTCGTATCGTAATCCAAGAAACGGCTTCACGGCGCGAGCTTCGGGTTTCTACATCCATACAGACAACAGTTACACGACCTGGGGTAAGTTCTCTAAATATGTACATCCCGACCGTCGCTTGGAACGCTATTATAAGGCCAAACGATTCAATGATGCCTATAGGTCTGTAGGAGCTCGGTTTGAAGTCGGTTTTACCGACGTTAGATGGGCTGACCGGTTTTTCCTAGGCTATAATGTTTCCGATACCTATAACGAAATTCCACATGGCACCACCATGGCTAGGCCTTATGTAGGGCGATTCGCGGAATACGACGCACATGTGTTCAGTTTGAATTATATCAAAAACAACATTGGGGTCGATGGACTAGCGTTAAATATCAACGCTGTACAGAGCTTTCGGAGCACCTACGTTCAAGATACGGTAGGTCAGGTTTACAATTGGGATGGAAAACCTAGGATGTTGATAAGAAACGGGCAAATCATTCCGGTTCCTCCGATTCCGGGCATGGGACAACAAGGCCCCAAAAGCATTACAAGGGTCAATCGAAATGTGATTAATATGCGTACCAATCTGGCCTATACCATCACAAATGGTCATAAAGTGTCCCTGAATCACAAACTTGAAACCACCCAGCGAGATGATAATGATTTACTGAATCCGGTTGATAAAAAAATGGTCACCAACAGTCAGGTTTTGACCAATATTTTCGCCGCCAACTATGAATCTCAGTTATTTAATAACAAGCTGCGAACCAACTTAATGGGGAAATATACCCTCAATAACACCACCCGCGTTAGCCCCGAAATTATCCAAGAAAATGATGTTACCATCGTTAACAGGATAACGCAAAAGAGTTCCCATGGCAATTACGGCTATGGTGCAACGGTTTCGTATAATATTATCCCCCTACTCTATATCATCGGGTCGACCGAAAATGCCTATGTCATGCCCACCGAGTCACAACTCTATGGTGACATTGAACATAATATTCTGGAGAACCCCCGTTTAACGCCGGAAAAAAATGTCAACTACAACCTTGGCTTCCGCTATGGGGCAGTTAATTGGGGAAAGCATCGACTCACCTTGTATGCCAATGCATTCTGGCGAAATGGATACGACAAAATTACACTTAAAACCGTTGAAGATGAGATTGCCCAAGGTAGGGAAAGTGACGGCGATATCGAGGTTACCCAATATACCAACCTCCCCAAAACGCAATCTCTAGGTTTCGAAGGCGAAATAATCTACGTATATAACAACCGTTTAAATGCCTTATTTAATTTTTCGAAATTTAATTCATTGTTTAAACAACGTTATGACGAAGCGGGCAAGCCCCACGACCTATACAATCTTCAACTTCCGAACGAACCTTTCTTCACCGTTAACAGCAACATTCAGTACCGTCTCGACCATATATTTCAAAGGAAGTCTATCCTGAACCTGTATTATACCTCAGGCTATGTTGCCCCTTTTAAAACCATCTGGATGGATTCCGAATGGTTTACCACACCTACACAATGGTCTCACGATATCGGTGGAAGTTATCGATTTCCGAACGGAAAATTGGTACTCAGTTTGGATGTCAAAAATGTACTTAATGCGGAAATCTACGACAATTTCGGGGTCCAAAAACCCGGAAGAAGCATCTCTGTTAAATTGAATTATACCATCAGTAAATTTTTATAACCGATTTATACCAATGAATATAAAACCAACAAGAGCTATTATTTTCACTACGCTCATCGCTTTGAGCTCTTTATATGCCTGTAAAGACGACGGACCGGAAGATCTCAAACCTGAACCCATTGACGAAGGCCGCAATTACATTACACTGACAGCTTCCATTCCGGATGCTGAAGGCACACCCGGTAACGGAGGAACCTTAGCTTATGCATTGACTTTAGAGGAAGCAATTGATCCGAGTTACACCCTGAATATCTATCAAAATGGCTTCGGCCTAAGATCCGCCCGAACAGCTCGAGTACAAGCATCGGAAGAGGGTACTGAGCTCTACAATATCCAATACACCGGAGAAGACGGCGGAGTGTTTAACAAATATTTGGTTAAAGGAGGGAAGAATTTTGTCGATACCGGCGACGAGTTGGATCTGTCAGATCTGATCGGCACGTCGCCACGCTGGGTGAAAGCCGCAGAAGGTATTGGGATTGGGGTTCACTTGACCGGAAACACAACTGTTTACGAAGGTGTTGCTCCCAATCTGGTCTATAAATACACACGAGGCAAAGTTCGTATTGCCGATATCGATTTGAAGGACGCACGTGTAGTTAACTCCACCGAATTTGACTTTCCACTTCCCGCCGAATTGGAAGCAGAGGGATACTCCGTGGGTCGAATTGACGTGCCTGTCTTAAACCAAGCCAAAAACAAACTCTTTATTGGCTGCAACCTCAGTAAGGTAAACCCCAATCAACTTTCGTTCGATGAAAGCGGGAATCCTGTTTGGGCTAATGACAACGCCAACCGAACTGTAGGAACACTGACACTGGTTGTCGACTACCCATCACTGCAAAATCCCAAATTGATTTTCTCCCCATTGAGCAAGGTTAACAACCATAGCTATCGGACCATGACGCAATATGTAGGAACGGATGGCCATGTCTATCAAGCCACAGCCACGAGTGGGCAGGACATATTGCGTATTAACAAAAACACAAACGAATACGACGACTATCATTTCAGTCTAGATCAGGCCTTAGGTGTATCCAACGCTCGCATTCAGGCTTTTCGTTATATCAAAGATGGGAAAGGCGTGGTATTATATAACTTGGGAGGAAATGGCGGTTATATCGCAATGATCGACCTTGATAATAAAACGGCTATGCCCATCGCAAACGACTATGAGGCTACGTTGAATTTTGGGCAATATCAGAACATAGCCGTACACGAAGATTACGTCTATATACCTTTGACGCCACCGGGTGAAAATGGTCGTCTCTATGTTATTAACTGGAAAACAAACGAGGTCATCAAGGGGGCGGCATTAACAGGAAATTCCGGGTCATTCTTTATCGGAACCTATTGATTACCCTTAGGAAACTAGCTAACGTCACCTCCGATTGCATAGCTTTTTCGGAGGTGATTTCTTTATTCCAATCTTTTGATCTCTTCGTTGGAACTGAGGTTGGTACTGGGTTTGAGCAATTGGACGTCTAAAATAGCTTTAACCCTAGCTAAGTATTCTCGGATCAGCGTAAAGTAAGAATAACCGTCGGGCACATCTTGCGCTGCAAAAGCAATGGCGTCCAACCCCTCCTGGTGGGCAATATACAAAGCTCTTGCGGTATGAAAGTTTTGTGAAACGATGATAATACTATCTTCTTTGAATAGGTATTTTGTTCTCAATACCGAATCGTATGTTCTTTTCCCAGAGAAATCTAGGATCATGGCATCAGCAGGAACACCTAAGGATAGCAAGGCCGTCTGCATATCCTGAGGTTCGTTATAATATTCAGAATCGTTATTTCCACTCAGGATTAAATATTTTACCTTTCCTTGTTTGAACAAGGCCGAAGTGGCTTCCATGCGGTATTTAAAGTAGAGATTATCCCCGCCACCAGATACGCCTTTACTAGTTCCTAAAACCAAGGCTGCCTCCCGCACAGGTAGCGAATCCATTGAAAAATAAGTATAGGGTCTTGCCTGATTAACGATCCAAAGGTTGCAAAGCAGTACCATCAAAGCCAATGCAGTAACAATCCAAAACCACCAAAAAACAGCCCGGGCTACCGTTCTCTGCAAAACCATAGACGTTCGTTATTCAGGTTATCATAGCTTATTTCTAACGCTAACCTTAACTTCTTGTTTTAGATCATTCAAATAGGCCAAGTTGGGTTTGATCGGCACCGTTTGAATTTTTCTTTGTACTCATCTTTTTCTCCTGACTTACCGATTTAACCTCCTCCTCCTTCGTAGGCATAGCGGGTTCATTCAACTCAACTTTCGCCTTTTCCTCTGCCTTCTCATTGCCTTGATCCGGCTCCTCATCACCTTCCACAGGCGGCGGCTCCTGTGTTTCATTTTTTTCCTCCTCTGGTAGGGGTTCTAACCAAATTCCTTCCTTCAATTTTACGGCAGCGATCTTGTTACCCAGCGCTCTCCACCCTCTGACCTCTACCATATCTTCCGCCAAATATTCTTCGGTCACCATGGGCTCCTTCGGAGCCTTTTGTAAGGTAAGTTGTAAACGTGGTCTCTTATCCAAAGAAGCAAGAACTAATTTACTGCCTCTCGCATCAGAAATAAACAGAAACTTCTTGTCTGCCGTGGAAGTTTCTATCATAAAACGTTTAATGTAATGGGTTTTTTGTGCTCCGTCATAATAAAGTGCCGTGACGATTAAATCGGGAGCAAACTTACCGATGGTGACGACCAACGACGGCTCATAATGGTTTGTCAAATCGAAATTGGTAAGTTCGTAGGTTCCGTCTTTATAAATGACCAAAATTTGATCGGTAGGACCAAAATTCCCTAGGAAGCGACCGCGTTCATCCCGGTTCAACCGCCCTATGACATTGTCAAACCAAATATCCACCCCACCCAAGGTCGACACCCCCGCACTTTTGAATACGATTTTCCTCACGGCATATTTAGTAAGGATATTTCCCATCGCACTGCGGTTCTTGATGGATATTCGTGAGAAGTCAAAATCAAAATTCTTGATCTTGGCTTTGCTTTGGGCGGTCAGACTTACATTGATGGTTTCCGCTTCCCCGTTATCATTGGAAGAAAAATAGATGATTTTCGACTTGGGTGTACCCTGGGTTAAAACATATTCACGATCCCGGGTAACAGCAGTGATTTGGAACCTTTTAACATAGGTAACCCCGGTTTTACCATCGGTATAAGCAAGATTATAAACTTTACGTTCATTGTTCCGTACGTACACTTCACAATGAATGATATCCTTTCCTACGAAAACCTTATCCTGTATCCTAGTAACCAAACAAACCCCATCTCGACGGAAAACTATGATGTCATCCAGGTCAGAACAATCCATCACATATTCGTCCTTTTTCAAACCGTAGCCGATAAAACCGTCCGCACGATTGACATAAAGCTTCTGGTTATTTGCCGCTACAATATTGGCTGCGATTTGGTTAAATACCCGGATTTCGGTTCTTCTTTCCTTTCCCTTGCCATATTTTTTAAGAAGGTCCTTAAAGAAGTCGATCGCATAGCGGGTAATATTGGCCAGGTTATCTTCCGTAGCGGCCAGCTCTTCTTCCCATTTTCTCATCAATTCATCCGCCCGGAATGAGTCGTATTTCGAAATACGTTTGATGCGAATTTCGGTGAGCTGGATAATGTCATCCCGGGTAATTTCCCGATAGAAGTCTGCCTTATACGGCTCAAGTCCTTTATCGATAATATCAATTACCGCTTCAAATGTCTCTGCTTCTTCGATATCGCGATAGATGCGATTTTCTATAAATATTTTTTCGAGTGACCCGTAGAGAATTTTCTCTTGCAACTCATATTTGAGGATTTCCAATTCGCGGGTCAGTAAGTGGACAGTTTTTTCGGTACTTCTTCTAAGAATGTCTTTTACCGATAGAAACTGAGGCTTCTCGTCGACGATGACGCAGGCATTGGGCGAAATCGACACCTCACAATCGGTAAAGGCATAGAGTGCATCCATAGTGATATCGGGCGACACCCCCTGTGCCAAATGCACATGTATTTCTACCTCTGCCGCTGTGTTGTCCTCGACCTTTTTGATTTTGATTTTTCCCGCATCATTAGCTTTTACGATCGAATCACATAATGAGGTCGTCGTCACTCCAAAAGGAATGTCCTTGATGACCAGCATTTTTTTGTCGACTTCTTCGATACGGGCGCGCACTCTCACCTTTCCACCACGTTGACCATCGTTGTAATTGGTCACGTCAATCAAGCCTCCGGTTTGAAAATCCGGATATATTTCGAAGTCCTTTCCTTTTAATATATCAATAGAAGCTTCGATGAGCTCACAAAAGTTGTGGGGTAGTACCTTCGTTGACAACCCTACGGCAATCCCTTCTACACCCAGCGCGAGTAGTAGCGGAAATTTAACCGGTAGTGTCACAGGTTCCCTTTTTCGCCCATCATACGACAGTTGCCACTCGGTGGTATCATCGTTAAATACCACTTCTTTGGCAAACTTGGAAAGGCGAACTTCGATGTACCGTGCAGCGGCTGCAGAGTCACCTGTATGAATATGCCCCCAGTTCCCCTGTGTATCAAACAAAAGCTCCTTTTGCCCTATATTAACCACTGCGTCGTAGATAGAGGCATCCCCATGGGGGTGATATTGCATAGTCGAACCTATCACATTGGCCACTTTGTTAAAGCGGCCATCGTCCATTTCGTTCAGTGCATGCAAAATCCGTCGCTGTACTGGTTTTAGACCATCCTCAATAGCCGGAACTGCCCGCTCCAGTATAACGTAAGAGGCATAGTCCATAAACCAGTTTTCATACAAACCGGAAATGGGTGTTTTGTTATGTAATTCTTGATCTTCTTCTGGCTCTAGGTGGCCGTTATCATCCATAAATACTCGGAGGAAACTTAAAGGTGTTGCTGTAAAACTATAAAAAAAAATGCTATCCTTCAATAATAGCAATCATCTCGCTAATCATCATGGCAGTGGCTCCCCATATCTGTAAACCATTATAGTTGTAAAATGGAGCTGTGATGTATCCACCTCGAATCGGGATTTTCCCTTGTTCAATAATTTGACGGTTGCTGATTTGTTCCAACTTGATTTCCAGGATATTTTCCACTTCCCTGGCGTCCGGAACAAATTCCGGCTTATAGGGCAATGTACCGACCACGGGAACCACCTGTATATCACTGACCAGGACATAAACTTCACTCAACTGCCCAACGATATTAATTTCTTCAAACGGAGCTTTAATTTCTTCCCACGCTTCCCTTAGGGCAGTATGTATTACATCTCGATCGGACGGATCTACCTTCCCACCCGGAAACGAAATTTGCCCCGAATGAACACCATCGTACTTGGGTCGTAGAATCACTGGAAAGTTAATCGCCCCCTGCTCATCAGGATAAAAAAGTAAGAGCACCGCCCCATGGCGAGTTGTCGACCGAGGAACTGGCCACCCTTTGTAATAGGTCGACGCCATTTTTCCCTGAGCAGCTCTACCGGGCAAATCCCCTTTCAGACGATCGGTAATTAAAGCTTCAAAATCAGCAAATGACAAGGTCGATTGCATAGTATAATATGCTGTATCACAGGGGGTAACCCCGTTTTACTTTCAAATACGTGTAAATCTTATTTATAGGCATTTTTTAGCCATTTTCCAAATCAAGCACCGAGCTTCTCTTGGCTTTTGCGTCATAAACCACGCAGGGAAACCCAAACAAACATTTGTTTTTAATCATCTCCGCTACATTTTCCGGCACCAGCTTCTCCCAACCAGGCGTAGCCTCTTTAACCATTTTCAATACTTGGTCAGTAGAGAATCGCATATACTCCGTATTGTAATTTCGAATATCCTCAATCTTATCGTTCAAAATTAAATACTGAAAAAGTGGCTGCAGATTTTCAGGCAATTCAAAATTTTCACAGTTATATATCGATCCGTCAGGCTTAAAGGTTGGGTAAACGTAAAGCTTCACATTTCGACTAAATAAAGTGGCAAAGGACTCTAAAATGCCGCCGGGAAGGAAGGTATAATGCTTCTCCTCGAACACCGTTTGCAAACTGGGTATGCCTAATAACAAACCCGATTTCAGTTTCGTCATTTTGGCCAAGTAAGCCACTACCCTAAAATACTCGTGGAAATTGGAAATCATTACATTATGCCCCAAACTGCAAAGAATATCGACCCGATCAAGAAAGTCCTTTTCGTCGATATCGTCTTTTTCCGACAGGAGGTTATGCAAGGTAAGTTCTGATACAAACATGACCCGTTCTGAATTCACATCGGGCTCCTCCAGGAATTGTTGCATGCCATGCGTAATCATGTCGACGTGTACATTGGTGATCGGTCGTAGCCGCCCCCGCATCAATAATACATGTTTCTTGTAAAATGCTTCCTTGGGTTGCATTACATTCCCATCAGGACCGAATAAAGCTGCATTGGTAAAACCGTTGCGGACTAAATACAAGCTCATTAAACGATTATCGACATTGACAAAATCAGGGCCTGAAAAACGAATCATGTCGATCTCGATGTCCTCCGGACTTAGATTGTCCATCAGGGATTTCAGCATGACTTCAGGGGAATCGTGGTAGTAAAAACAAGCGTAAATTAGGTTTACACCGATCGTACCCAACGCTTGTTGCTGCTGTAAATTATCCCTATTAAGCATCCTTACATGGATAACCACATCATTGTGAGGCCCTTGTGGAGTCAACTGAAATCGGATACCTACCCAACCATGAGGATCGTTAGTCCGTTGATAATTCAAAGCTACGACGGTATTGGCAAAGGCAAAAAATAGGCTTTCCGGTCCTCGTTTTTCAGACAACCGGATTTCCAATAGACTATATTCTTTTTGAAGCATTTTCTCCAGCCTCGATTCCACTACATAGCGTCCACTTTCCTCAGGCCCGTAGATTGCGTCACTAAATGTCATATCGTAGGCAGACATGGTTTTGGCCACCGTACCCGAGGCCCCGCCCGCTTTGAAAAATTGAGCAGCAGTTTCCTGTCCTGCACCGATCTCAGCAAAAGACCCATATATTCTAGGATCCAAATTAATCTTCAATGCCTTTTGCTTGGTTCCAATGATTTCGTACATGCTATTATGTCAAAGTGAGGTATATAAGTACGTTGGTAATAAAATAACAGATTTTAGTTGATTTAAGTTGTGTCAGCCGTTTTTTTTGGAAACTCTTTTTTTCTTTGTAGCATCACCATCCTACGTCCAGGCCAATGATTATTCCTGAAGAAACAGACTATCTATTTGTGTATGGAACCCTCATGCACCCGTTTGACAATCCGTGGTCTCAACTTCTTCGGAATGAATCAACCTTTATCGGTGAAGGATTCTTCCCTGGGAAATTATTTCTCGTTTCCTGGTACCCGGGTGCCCTCTATATTCCCGACTTCCCCGGTTATGTATATGGTGAAATTTACAAAATGAACAACCCAAAATTCTTGGTTCCCCTACTCGATGACTACGAAGAAATCAATTCCATACCCCAACCTTACCAGCGTGAAGTGATCATGGTTTCTACGGAAGAAGGTAAATTTTATCCTTGTTGGGTGTATATTTACCGACTACCGATCGAAAACTTGCAGGTTATCCCTGAGGGTCGATTTCATAACCATTCAAATTAAAAAATGTCGTCACACCATATCGTTAAAGATAAACAAGAACCCGCACTGGTTATCGCCAACGGACAAGCCTGTAACGATGAACTTTTGGGACAACTACTAGAATGGAACCCTTTTATCGTCGTGCTCGATAACGCGATTTACCGTGTGATGGAAAAGGGAATTAAACCCGATTTATGGATGGGAGATTTCGATCATCAACACGATTTCGAAGCCATTCAAGCCCGACTATTTCCTTTAGAAATCGTACATACCCCCAATCAGGAAAAAACCGACCTCGAAAAAGCTATTGATTTATTGGTAGAAAGAGGGTTCCCAGCGGTGAATATCGTATGGGCTACTGGACGACGAGCGGATCATACCATTACCAATATCACGAATTTGGTGCGTCACAAAGACCGAATTAAAGCTGTAATGTATGACGATTATTCTAAAATCTTTCCTCTCCCCAATCATTTCGAAAAATGGTATCCCGCCGGAACTGTATTGTCTTTAATTCCTGTCGGCACCGTGGAAGGCATCTCTACACAAGGTCTAAAATATGAATTGAATCAGGATACGCTCACCATTGGATGGCGTACAGGGAGTAGCAATGAAGCCCTAAAGGATGGAATCGTTCGGATTCAAGTAGAAAAAGGGGATCTCCTTTTGATGGAATGTCATGACTAAGGCTGTTTTTCAAATTCAACACAGTCATCATATAGATTTTCTTCTCCATCCGCTGTGGTCAGAAATGCAGCATTCCCTTTAGTCCACCAAACCAACTTGCCGTCCGAGTATCGGGCACCGGAAGCAGAGCGGGTCAAAAAAAGTCGAATTTTTTCCGGATTTTCCGGATTTAGTTGCAGGTATACGGATTGATCGCCCTTCGTGTTATCATAATCGGCAGCAACTAACGCTCCATCTTTGCATTGATAAAGGATGGATATTAGTTCCCTCTCCTGTTCTTCGTTATTTGCAGATGAACATCCGATCAGAAAAAAGAAGGCAATAATTGCCAAAGAAATTTGTCTCATGATGGTCGTGTAATTGTTCGGTTAAAGTTAATTTTATTCTTTTGGAATTGTGAAGGTATTTTTATTCATTAAAAGGATTCTTGTATGTACAAATCGCAGCTCATCCGTCATATTTTGATTTTTTTAATTTGGGCCTATCCGTTCCAAATGTATGCTCAACCCAAAGGGGGAGCCAAGTTGATCGTCCGAGGTGACGACATAGGCTTTGCCCAATCAGCCAATGAAGCAATTTTGACGGCTTCACTGGAAGGCATTCAAACCTCCGTTGAGATTATGCCAACAACCCCATGGTTTCCCCAGGCAATTGCTATGTTAAAGGCTAACCCGCAAATTGATGTGGGAATACACCTTACCCTTACAAGTGAATGGGAAAACTTAAAATGGGGTCCGCTCACCCAAGCTCCAAGTCTGGTCGACTCCAACGGTTATTTTTACCCCTTTATCTGGCCTAATCAAAACTATCCTGGTCAAAACCTGAAAGACAAACCTTGGAAACTACAGGAAATAGAGAAGGAATTCCGGGCGCAAATTGAAAGAGTCTTAACGCATCTCCCCTGGGCTAGTCACATTTCAGCCCACATGGGCTGCACCGGTCTGAGTGACGAGGTAAGGGCAGTGGCCGAATTACTCGCACGAGAATACGATTTACACATTGACCTCAAAGAACTGGGGGTAGAAGGCGTTCGTTATAACGGACCCAGCAAGACATCAGAGGAAAAGAAGGCCTCCTTTATAGCCATGCTTAAATCATTGCAACCCGGGAAAACCTACCTTTTTGTAGATCATCCAGCATTTGACACTCCCGAACTAAGGCAAGTATACCACATTGGTTATACGGATGTAGCGCAAGATAGGCAAGGAGTCACGGACACCTGGACCGATCCTCAGGTGAAGGTAACGATTCGAGAATTGGGAATTGAACTAATCAGCTATAAAGACCTAAAAAAATAAAAGGGGGCAATTCCCTCCTTGTTATAAGCAAATACTTAATATAATAAACGATAATACTCCTCTGCCATACGATCTGAATTGAATCGTACGCCGACGTCGTTCATACCATTTAAGATGATTTGTTGCCAGCCAGCCGGATCCTCGTAGTACATCGGAATAATAATTTCCTCTAATAAATGATAAAGATTATCCCTATCTGACTTATTCACATCGCCTTCGGTTACAGGAGGCAGAACGAATGAATTGATACGATCTTGTGCAAATTCGGGCACCCACCCGTCATAACTCGAACAATTAATAGCCCCATTCATCGCAGCCGTCATCCCGCTAGTTCCCGAAGCCTCTCTTGTAACAATAGGTGTATTCAACCAAATATCAGCCCCATCTTTAAGCAGTTTCGATAGAGCTAGCTCGTACCCCGTTAATACGGACGCATTCGGAATGAGATGGGTTAAATTTTGAATTCGGTTAAACACCCCAATAGCTCCCCAGTCTTTCGGGTAGGGTTTTCCTGCCCAGATAAACTGAAGCGGATATTTTTTATTATTCATCAAACGGAAAAATCGATCGATATCACTTAGCAGCAGATCGGCTCTTTTATAAGCCGCAAACCTTCTTGCCCAAACGATTGTAAGCACTTCGGGCGAAAAAATCCGCCCGGTTTGATCGGCCACTACCTTGAACAACCGACTTTTTAATTCCCGTTTGCGGGCTGCAATGGCTGAAGTGTCACCCTTTACCCTGGCTTTTTCCAACTCCTTATCAACCCAATATGCTTTGTTCTGCGCATTCGTAATGTGAATAATTTCACAAACATCTGCATTCCCATACCACATTTTCCGAGCTACCTCCCCGTGTAATTGAGAAACACCGTTTGCTTTTCTAGCAAGTCGCAATGCAGCCAGCGTATGATTGAAAATGTCGTCATGTGTACCGGTGATGAACCGTACCTCCTCCAGCGACAACCCATTGAAAAAGCCGATCTGATTTAGAAAATGAATGTTGTGCTTTTCATTACCGGCTTCTTCAGGCGTGTGGGTTGTGAAAACCATCTTTTGTTTGACAGCTTCCTTGTCTTTCAAACGATCGTATAAATAGAACGCTGCTGGGAGCGCATGAGCTTCATTTAAATGATAAACCTCTGTCTCCCAACGCAATTCTTCCAAGAGTCGCGCCCCGCCAAGTCCTAATAAAGCACATTGAGCTACTTTAATGGTGGGGTCAGCATCGTATAAGTGATAGGAAATCGATCGAGCGTTGTAATCATTTCCATCCGTATCGGTGGTCAAGAAAAACACGGGAGCCGTTCCGAAAGTTTCTGGGGCAAGGTAATACACATGCACCCATACGTCTTGGCCGAGCAGATGTACTTGGAAACGGATTTTCGTATCGGCCAGGAAATGATAAATTTTCTCACGAAATGTAGCCCGAAACGTGTTGTCTTCATTGCGTTCCTGGTCGTAGTAACCATATTTCCAGAGTATCCCAATGCCAATTAAATTCTGCCTTAATTGCCATGCACTTCGCATATGGGAACCGGCTAGGAAGCCTAACCCCCCGGAATATATTTTAAGGGCTTGATCAATGGCAAACTCCATCGAAAAATACGCCACTCGTTTTGAATATTCCGGCGCTGGTTCTACTGGATGCTGATAAGGCAATTTTAGCATAATAATTACTTCATTAAATGCAGGATATCTGGAAAGTGACCATTCCAAACGGATTCAACAAGCTGTTTATTTCTTCTTTTTCGGGAAGGGGTAATCCACGTGGTAGATCTTCATTCCATCCGACTCCCGTATATAAGTAGAAAATTGTCGTTTACCTTCGGTCAATTCAATAACTCTTGCCCCATTCTTATGACGCTGATAGGTATTTTCACTGCCCGACCAACAACCGTATGTCAAGGCGATGCCCATATAGTCAACCAAGTAATCGTTTACGTGATCGTGACCTACAAAAGTTCCCATTACATCCCCCGACTCTAACATCGCTGCAAACATTCCCGTATTGATATCCGGGGGGCATTCGTTTTCATAGCGAACCCCCACCCTTTTATTACGAATATCGTCAAATGCCATTTTATATTCAGGAAGGGGAATATGGAAAAACGCCAAAGCGGGCAGGGTATCCCGATAAATTTCCCGGAAAGAAGCGCTCATTTCGCGAAACCAATTCACTTGATCAGCAGCAAACCAGCCGTAACCTTTCACCCGGGGGTTCTTACTATACCCATGCGAATCCATAGCATATATTATAGCTCCGGCTTTGCTATGATTACCCTCGATTGTAAAAGCCCCATTCAAATAGCCTGACACCCCGGGCAGCTGTATACGCGTATTGACGATATAGGGCTTGGTAACAACGTAAGCCGCAACCTCTTCCCGCTTCATATCCGACTCATCGTCATGATTCCCTAAGGTAACCATATAGGGAATTCGCCGCGAGATTACAGGTTGTAAGACCTCATCCCACCCTTTCTTGGTGGGCCCTTTCACCACCACATCACCTGTAAAAACTACCAAATCCGGCTTTTCGGCATCTAGGGTGGCCTCCATCATGGCAATCGACTTCTTGGAGGGCTCTCCACCTGGCACATAATGGATGTCGGTAAATTGTACAATTCTGAATTTTCCATCCTTACGGAATTTCAGATTTTGCCCTTCCACAGAACTCAGAAAGAAGACAAATAATAAAAACTGAATAATAAAAAATTTGCGCATGTACTTAAAGTTTAATGTTGGGTGTTAGAACAATATGTGGGTTTAATGCATTGCACAAAAAACTGCTTACCATAATACGGACTTCGGCGTTTTGCCGACTACTAAAATAAGATGGTTCCGCATTAAGAATTCAAAATGATAGGTCGAAGATTCTTAAAGTTAACAAACATTGACAATTTACGTTAATTCCATTCAGTATCAACGCGTCTTTGCGCTTGGACTTAGCATTTTCCCAAGTATTTGTCTGGAATTTTGCTCACGGTTAACCGGAACATTTTGTAAATTTGCGCCGTGTTAGGTGACTGGAATTCTGAGAGGATGATTTTACAAAAACCGGCGGGATCGTCCCGGCGGGTTTTCGCGTTTATGAAGCCGGGTATCCCAAGTGCGAATTTCGAGTCCTATTCGCTCAAACAAATCTTTGTCAACAAATTTCAACTCCAAATTAAGAACTCATTTTGAAAGTCGAAGAACTGCTGTCACTGTATCAGTCCGATAGCTTTATCCAAACCTTGATTCATCGATTCAAATCGGATGCCGATCCTCATATTCAAATCAAGGGGCTCATCGGCAGCTTGGATGCGGTCATTGCAGCAACTATTTATAGAGAACACCCGGGTATTTCCTTGTACGTGATGGAAGATCGGGAGCAAGCCGCCTACTTTGTTAACGATCTCCAAAACCTACTCCCCGAAGCTACGATTCTCCTCTATCCGCCGTCGTTTAAACGCCCCTATGAATATGCAGAAGTCGATAACGCGAATGTTTTAGCTAGGGCGGAAATTTTGAATAAGCTGAACGTCACTCAGCATACCCCTCTACTCATCGTGACCTATCCGGAAGCTATGAGTGAAAAAGTCATTAATAAACGCTCTCTTTTAGCAAATACATTTACCATAAAAACGGGTGAACGGTTGGATCATTCGTTTCTAACAGAGTTCTTAAACGAATATGGATTCGAGGTGACCGATTTCGTTTTTGAACCCGGACAGTTTTCCGTAAGGGGTGGTATCGTGGATATCTTTTCCTATGCGAGTGAATACCCTTATCGAATTGAGCTTTTCGGAGACGAGGTAGAAAGTATCCGCTCCTTCTCCCCCGAAACACAGCTTTCCATGGAGGCGGTTAAACAGGTGAATATAATTCCAGATATTGAACAAAAACTAACCCATGAATCAAGGGAATCATTTCTGGATTTTTTCCCTGAAGATAGTTTGCTATGGTTCAAAGACGTGGAAATGTTGCTGGAGATCACGGAAAAAGGCTTCGAAAAAGCCCAAAAAGCACTCATGGAAACCACAGGAGGTGGCGTACAAGTGGTGTCGGACCCAGATGAGCTTTTTGAAACCCGAAGGGGATTACTGCAGCGAATCAAGAAATTTAAGACGGTCGAATTTGGACGTAGATTCTATTTTAAAGCCACTCCTTCCGTGGAGATGCCTTACCCCAAATACCCATCCCGACCTCAGCCTTCTATCAATAAAGACTTCCAACGTCTTATCGACAATTTTGAAGAAAATCAATCAAACGGCTATACCAATATTATAGCCGCAGAACAAGCCCGCCAACTCGACCGGTTAGAAAGGATTTTTGAGGACATTAACCCGTTTGTCCGGTTTCAAGGGCTGCATCTATCACTTCGGGAAGGGTTTATCGATGATCACCTTAAAATTGCATGTTATACCGACCATCAGATATTTTCCCGTTTCCACCGCTACCGGCTCAAAGACCGATTTAGCAAAACCAAAGCCATTACGCTAAAGGAGCTTAAGACTTTACAACCGGGTGACTACGTAACCCACGTAGACTATGGTATTGGTCGGTTTGCAGGGATGGAAAAGGTGGACGTAAACGGAAAAATGCAAGAGGCTGTTCGACTGGTTTACCGTGACAACGACCTGCTCTATGTGAATGTTCATAACCTTCACAAGATTGCCAAATATTCGGGGAAGGAAGGAACCCCTCCCACCATGAGTAAATTGGGCTCACCAGAATGGGAGAACAAAAAGACGAAAGTCAAAAAACAACTGAAAGACATAGCCCATGAACTCATTGCACTGTACTCCAAACGTCGGAAAGCCAAGGGCTTCGCATTTTCACCTGAAAACTATTTACAGGTTGAGCTCGAAACTTCCTTTCTTTACGAAGACACACCGGATCAAGCGAAAGCCACTGCGGATGTAAAAGCGGATATGGAAAAACCCTATCCTATGGATCGACTAGTATGTGGGGATGTCGGTTTTGGTAAAACAGAGATCGCCATCCGGGCGGCGTTCAAAGCGGTATGTGATAGTAAACAGGTTGCTGTATTGGTTCCTACAACCATTCTGGCGATGCAGCATTTTAAAACCTTCAGTGAACGACTGGCCGATTTCCCAGCCACTGTCGAATATGTGAACCGTTTTAAATCAACAAAGGAAATTAAAGAAACCCTCAAAAGGGTGGAAGAAGGAAAAGTCGACATACTTATCGGCACACACCGAATCCTGAATAAGGATGTAAAATTCAAGGATTTAGGCCTACTCATCGTAGATGAAGAGCAGAAGTTTGGGGTAAAAGCCAAGGATCGGCTGAAAGAACTAAAAGTCAATGTCGATGTTTTAACACTCACCGCTACGCCCATACCCCGTACCCTCCATTTTTCCCTAATGGGCGCGCGAGACTTGTCGGTCATTACAACCCCACCTCCCAATCGTCAGCCCGTTACGACCGAAGTACGGGTATTCAACGAAGAATTTATTCGGGATGCAATTACCTACGAACTACAGCGAGGCGGACAGGTATTTTTTGTCCACAACCGAGTCAACGACATCGAATCCATTGGCAATATCATCTTGCGATTGGTCCCGGAAGCGAGAATTGGAATCGCTCACGGACAAATGGATGGCGACCGACTGGAAAAGGTGATGATCAAATTTATGGAAGGCGATTATGACATCCTCCTGTCGACTAACATTGTGGAGTCGGGAATAGATATTCCTAATGCCAATACGATCATTATTAATTCTGCCCATCATTTTGGTCTTAGCGACTTACATCAATTAAGGGGTCGCGTCGGCCGTTCGAATCGTAAGGCTTTCTGTTATTTGGTCACCCCCGCCATATCCACATTAACCAGTGAGTCTAGGAAACGACTCCAGGCTCTGGAAGAGTTTTCTGATTTAGGGGACGGCTTTAAAGTAGCCATGCGCGATTTGGATATTCGAGGAGCTGGAAATCTATTAGGCGCTGAACAGAGTGGTTTTGTAAACGACTTGGGCTACGAAATGTACCATAAAATACTGGATGATGCCGTCCGTGAATTAAAAGAAAATGAGTTCAAGGACCTTTTCGCAGATTCTGTCTCGGCACTACCTGAGCTTGTACCAGTGACGCAAATCGAAACGGATTTGTCTATTCTTATCCCTGAGGAATACGTTAAAAATATTTCCGAACGGCTTTCTCTTTATACTCGACTCGACAATATAAAAACCGAAGATGAGTTACAAAGTTTTCAAGACGAAGTGGTTGACCGATTTGGTCCGCTACCGACAGAAGTTAAGGATCTTCTAAAAACCGTACGCTTGCGGTGGTTGGCGGAAGCATTACATTTGGAGAAACTAATTATTAAAAACAATACATTAAAAGGTTATTTCGTTTCTTCACCGGATGACTCCTTTTACCAGTCTCAAACTTTCGGGAATATCCTTGACTTTATTCAAAGAAACCCCCGAAATAGTAATTTAAAAGACGCAAAGGGGAAATTAATTTTCACATATCAGGATGTAGAAACGCTTCAAAACGCCTATGATGTCTTGTTGAAAATGAAGGGGAATACTGATAATTGATAAAATATAAAATTGGTTGTTTATCTTTGGTGGTGAAAAAAACTGCCGTCTATTGTTCGTTGGACAAAATAACAATGATTTGCATGCCTAGATTTGGATTATTGCAGTTAGCATTCGCGCTCTCGCTTGCTGTTGCAGTTTCTTCCTGTAAAAAAAAGACGCCCACGAGTATGAACCCGGGTAAAACCAGTTCGAAGACGGGGCTAGCATATAATACGGAAGATGGTTTCAAGGTCAAAAAATTCAAGGCGCTACCCGCCGGTCCAGACCTGGTATTTATCGAAGGCGGCCGTTTTACGATGGGCTCTCTGGAGGAAGATGTCATGTTCACCCGTGACAACCTGGAAAGAACGGTAAGTATTCAGTCTTTTTATATGGACGAAACGGAGGTCGCCAATGTACACTATCTCGAATATCTTGACTATGTTAGACGAGACTCCACAGAGGAATTTTATACCAAAGCTTTGCCCGATACCACGGTATGGTTGAATCCTCTTTCGTTTAACGATTCCTACATGACCATGTACCTGCGCCATCCTGGCTTTAGGTTATATCCGGTCGTAGGGGTTTCCTGGGCACAAGCCAATGATTATTGCATTTGGAGGACCAATGCAGTGAGTCAGGCACGCTATAGCAATGCCAACAAACCCAAGAAACGTTTTTCTTTACGTCGAAACCGAAATCAAGACGCTGATGCTGAGCTCTCAGGTGATCCTTTTAATCAGCCTTCTATCGAAAGTGGTTATGTGATGCCTCCGTACCGACTTCCTACAGAAGCGGAATGGGAATACGCTGCCAAAGGGATGATCGGTACGCAATTTGCCGACGAAAACCAGTCTAATCAGCGTATCTATCCATGGGATGGTTCTACGCTACGTAATCCGAGAGGACGTAAGCAAGGACAAATGCTCGCTAACTTTAAGAGAGGCCCTGGTGACTATGCCGGTATCGCAGGAAAATCAAATGATGGTGCTATCATTACCCAAGAAATACGTTCATATCCACCTAACGACTTCGGTCTGTATGACATGGCGGGTAACGTGAGTGAATGGGTTTACGACGTGTATCGTCCGATGTCATTTATGGATGTAGCCGACCTAAACTCCTTTAGAAGAGACGGTTACTTGGACGAAGAAACCAAATACGACTCAAAAAGTTATAACTCGTTGATTTCTGATAAATTAAGGGTCTACAAAGGTGGTTCCTGGGCTGACGTCGCCTACTGGCTGTCACCCGGAACAAGACGGTATATGGAAGAAGATTCCGCAACTGCAATGGTGGGCTTCCGCTGTGCAATGATCGCTACCGGTAGAAACCGCTAAGAAAAGAACGAAATTTAATACAATAGCCGTTGTTCAATACCGAGCAGCGGCTATTGTGATTATGTGCAACTCTCTACATCCAGCCTCGATCAAAACAGCTATACATGCCTCTAGCGTAGCACCAGTCGTCAGTACGTCATCCATTAAAATGATACGAAGAGCACTGACATCGACACCCGTACGCACACAAAACACTCCCTGCATACTAGCTATGCGCTCGGCTTTAGACTTACCCGTTTGGGATAACGTATAAATTTCGCGACTCAATAAACCTGTATCCACCTGTATGCCTGAAATTTCCGAAAAACCACGGGCGAATGCCTCGCTCTGGTTGTAACCGCGTTCCCGCAGCTTTCTAGGATGCAACGGAACAGGCACAAGCACGTCGGCTTGTGGAATTTTACCCTGGGAAGACCATTCTTCAGCACAAAGCCTACCCATCAGGACCCCCAGCGCTTCATCGCCACGATATTTCAGGGCATGCAATAATCGCTGAACTTTACCGCCAGACTGGTATTCTAAAAAAGATTGAACTGAAACAACCTGCTGGTAGCCTATAAATTTATCCCTAACATGACTCCCAATCATTCCATCGGTCTGTAACCTAGGGAGCGTTAGTAAACAACGGGTGCAAAGTTCATATTCCGTCCCCACCAGCAAGTCATGGCAGGAAGCGCAAACGCGAGGATAAAGAATATCAATGAAATCCTCCCAAAAAGAAGCTATCTTTGTAGGCATCGGAATTAAAGTATAGTATGGTGAAAAGGAAGGGGGGAATACCTCGAAACGGTTTTAACACCTCCCATTTTTAGAGAACTAAATTTCCGATTTTTTTAAGATAAAAACCATAGGTAAATTGATAGAAGAGCATATAACCCTCGATCAACAGTGGGAGTTTTTACTGGATAAACTGGAAAAGGTAGTAGGGAAACGGCCTGCTGACCTGAATGGAGTATTGTTCCTGATTGGTGTACAAGAATTAGGAAAGGGTGTATTGCACTTTACGAAAGAACAAAAACAGGACCTGATGCATATCGGGGTATGTACCGTTACAGGCATTTCAGGATATTACGAAAAAACCGGGGTCGATACCGACGGTTGGCCTATCTTTGAACTGAAACAAAAACTCCCTTTCTCCGACCTAACCAACCAGGAGCAGTTCTTGAAAATGCACGTAATCGAGTACTTTAAAAAAGTGCTTCAATAGGGTACCTGAAGTATTCCCCCACGAACTTTATCACGTGTTAAGAAAATTTAACAACAATCGTGAAACTTTTCGTGGAACATCTTTTGGTAATTCCCGCGAATATTTGAAATTTGAGTTTCAAATGTAAAAAATAATGGGCAAAATTATTGCAATAGCGAATCAAAAGGGAGGCGTTGGAAAGACGACCACGGCGATTAACTTAGCCGCAAGTCTGGCGGCACTCGAATACAAAACCCTCTTAGTAGATGCCGACCCCCAAGCTAATTCGACCTCTGGTTTAGGATTCAATCCCAAGGAAATCGAATTAAGCATTTATGAATGCATGGTCGACCATGTTAGCCCAGCGGAAGCAATCATTCAAACGGATTTATCTCATTTGGATCTGCTTCCATCACACATCAACCTAGTGGGTGCGGAAATCGAAATGATCAATCTTGAGAATAGGGAGTATAAAATGCGAGATGCCCTTACCCAGGTTGCCAATTATTACGATTTTATTATCATAGACTGTTCACCCTCCTTAGGTTTAATTACCATTAATAGCTTGACCGCAGCGAATTCGGTAATTATTCCTGTACAGTGCGAATACTTTGCATTGGAAGGCTTGGGCAAACTCCTAAATACCATCAACATTATTCAATCCCGATTAAATACGGGGTTGGAAATCGAAGGCATCCTGCTCACCATGTACGACCTAAGGCTACGTTTATCGAACCAAGTAGTGGCTGAAGTAACCAATCACTTCCAGCAATTGGTTTTTGATACCATAATCCCTAGGAACGTCAGGCTTAGTGAGTCACCTAGCTTTGGGGTACCGGTATTGGCACAAGATGCCGACAGCAAAGGGGCCTTGAGTTATTTGAAGCTTGCGCGTGAAATTGTTGAAAAGAACGGACTGGTGCGTGCGTAATTATTCCCAATATGGAAAACAACTCGAACAAAAAAAATAGAATGACCGGGCTCGGTCGAGGTTTGGGTGCCTTACTGCAAGAAAACGAACATATTCCACGCAAGGCTGCTACTCCGGCACAAGGGAGACCCCTTGCAACGCCCCATATAGGCGGTATTACCGAAATTGAACTCGAACTCATCGACGTAAACCCCTATCAACCTCGTACTCATTTCGATGAAGAAGCGTTGAAGGAATTGGCGGAATCAATTCGAACCCAAGGGATTATCCAACCGATCACAGTCCGAAAAACTGAAAACAATCGCTACCAACTTATCTCAGGGGAAAGACGTTTCCAGGCTTCTAAAAGCATTGGATTAACGAAGATACCAGCTTATATACGTACGGCTGATGACCAGCAAATGTTGGAAATGGCACTCATTGAAAACATTCAGCGGGAGAACCTCAATGCTATTGAAATTGCATTGAGCTATCAGCGACTGATGCACGAGTGCAATTTAAAACAAGAAGAACTCGGAGAAAGGGTCGGCAAAAACCGAACTACGGTCAATAATTACATGCGACTGCTTCGATTACCACCCGTCATCCAGGCAGCCGTACGTGATAATAAGATTTCGATGGGGCATGCTCGTGCCTTAATCACCATCGACAACCACGACGTTCAACTTCGAATCTTTAGAAAAATCGTTGACGAAGGCTGGTCGGTTCGAAAAGTTGAGGAAGAAGTTAGAAAACTTTCGCTGCTACCCCAACCGGAAAACAGTAGCACTCGTGCAAAAACGGCTCACAAACAAGAAATCAAAGCACTTCAATACCGATTGTCTTCAATTATCGGTTCGAAGGTTTCGATCCGAAGTGACGAAAACCGGAAAGGGGAAATAAAGATTCCGTTTGGATCCAAGGCTGATTTGGACCGAATCCTGAATAACTTGAAAATCGAGATTTAGTGATTCGCAAAAGGGGGGGATTTGTGGTAGGCTTCATCTTGATCACCGTCACGCTGTTCGGACAGCAAACGGTGAACGACAGCCTTACCGTAACACGACCTGACACTTCGCTGACGTCCCCCATTACCGTGGAGGGCGATACGGTAATCCCTTCCTCCAAAAACAGTAAACCGAAATTTATGCCTAATCCTAAGACCGCATTGCGACTTTCGCTGCTCACTCCTGGACTAGGTGGAGGCCAAATTTATAATCGTGATTACTGGAAGCTGCCTTTTGTTTACGCGGCCTACGGTACATCCATTTATTTTGTAGCCTTAAACATTGGTCGCTATAATACCATGGTCGACCATTACAAAGAGTTTTATTTCCTAGATGACTCCTCTGCACCGAATTACGGCCAACGAAACCCGGATGTCAGAACCGTTCGTGTCTATATCAAAAGCCAGAATCGTCATGTGGATATGACCATCGACCAGGTTAAAAGAGTGAAAGATACCTATCGCCGCTGGCGTGACTGGTCTTTTTTTGCATTGGCCGCGTCTTATGCATTAGCAGCAGTAGAAGCAAATGTAGCCGCCCATTTGAAAACCTTCGATTTATCGGATGATCTAACCATGAAAATACAGCCTTCGTTCGTTCAACCCCAACTAGCAGGAGTAACACCGGGCATGAAATTGGTTTTTACATTTAAATAATAAAATAGCATTCAAGTTAAAAAGGTAAATAAAAGTGAAAATATTATTACTAGGCTACGGAAAAATGGGCAAAGAAATAGAGAAAGTTGCCCTATCCCGAGGACATGAAATTGTCGGTAAAATTGATATCAATAATCAACACGAACTGGAACAACTCGATACCGACGCTGTGGATGTCGCCATCGAATTCAGTACGCCCGAAGCTGCTGCCACCAATATCAAGAAATGCCTACAAAGAGGTTGGCCTGTCGTCAGCGGCACTACTGGATGGCTAGAACATAAATTGGAAATCGAAGCCCTATGCCTTCAAAATGGGGGTGCCTTTTTCTACGCGTCCAACTATAGTATCGGAGTCAATCTTTTTTTCCGTCTGAATACTATTTTAGCCAAACTGGTGAAAGGACAAGGTTACGATATAAAGCTCACTGAAACACACCATATTCATAAAAAAGATGCCCCAAGTGGCACCGCTATTACGCTAGCAGAAGGCATTCAAAAAGGAAATGAAGAGGTGCTAGGTTGGACATTGTTACCCGAAAAGAAGCCCAATCATGTCCCAATTGAATCGATCCGGGAAGGGGAAATCCCAGGTACACACACCATAACCTACTCCTCCCCTATTGACTCCATCGAAATTACCCATACAGCCCATGGACGACAAGGTTTTGCCCAAGGAGCTGTGATCGCGGGGGAGTGGATTCAGGGAAAGAAAGGAACATTTGGCATGGACGATTTGCTAAACTTCGAGATATAAATACAGGATCTCCCTCGAATATCGAAATGAGATGAGGGTACTCTTTCAAATAACTTGTTTAGAACCGCGTCATGATTTAAGTTTGGGACGCAATTTCAATTTTTTGAGCCAAAAATAAATTTACTATATGTCGTCTTCCTCTAAAAAGACAAAACCTAAGTCGGCACTCCGTGAGTGGGTCGACTCTATCGTTTTTGCTGTTGTCGCTGCTACCCTGATACGCTGGCTGTTCTTTGAAGCTTTTGTTATTCCAACTCCGTCCATGGAAAACAGCCTTTTGGTTGGCGACTACCTTTTTGTGAGTAAGATGCATTATGGTACGCGTACCCCGGTCACTCCTTTACAGGTACCGTTGACCCATCAACATATATGGATGACACGTATCCCTTCATATCTGGATTGGATTCAGCTTCCCCAATACCGTCTTCCGGGTTTTTCAGACGTTAAAAGAGGTGACGCAGTCGTATTTAACCTACCTGTTGAACATCCCGGACAGGTCGCTAAATACAGCGCTTCCTTACCCGATCTGCATGCACACCCTATTGATCTAAGGGTGAACTATATAAAGCGTTGTGTGGCTATTGCTGGAGATAAATTAGAAATCATCGATGGTCAGGTTTATATCAATGACCAGCCCCAAGAAAATCCACCACGTTTGGAAAACGAATACTTCGTGGCCACCACCACTGCGGTCAACGAAGAAAAAGTCTTCAAGGAAAATGGAGTCACTGAACAACCCCGACGCTACGTAGAAACCTACAACGATACGATTCCCGAAAACGACCAGAGTGGCTATATCATATTTACTACCGAAGCCATTGCTGAAAAACTAAAATCTTACGATTTTGTAACCTCCGTTCAACAAATCATCGCCCCCAAAGGTGCTGCCGATTACAGCATTTACCCTTCGAGCCAAACCGGTTGGAATAAGGATAACTACGGACCGGTTGTGTTGCCTGCAAAAGGCGCAACGATACCGCTCACCCCCGAGAACATCAGACTATACGGAGAAGTTATAAAATACTATGACTGGAACGATAACGTTGAAATTGTGGGTGATAGCATCGTGACCATTGATGGCCAGACGGTCCGTGAATACACCTTTAAACAGGACTATTATTTCATGATGGGTGACAACCGTCACAATTCCGCTGACTCACGATATTGGGGCTTTGTTCCCAAAGATCATATTGTGGGAAAAGCAGTGTTTGTCTGGATGAGTATCGATCCCAATCCGACCAGTATCCTTCATAAAATACGTTGGGACCGCGTATTCCGTACAGTTAAATAAATCCTTGCTAAAAATCCAGTAATTGACGGGCTTGCGTATCAATCAGTTCCCGGTATAGGCTGTTGGTAAACTGTCCGTCTTGGAAATGAGTTTTAATTTGACCCAGTTTCACACGCAAGGCTAGGGTGTGCATTCCCAAATAACTAAAAACGTCACTGAGATGACTCAATGCAATGCCCCCACCCTGCATATTGGCGGAAATACCTACTAAAGCAGCTTTTTTGTTTGATAATGCATTAGGATAGGGCAGTCCATCAATGAATGTTTTCAGGATACCCGGATAGGATCCGTTATATTCTGGTAAAATGAAGACGAATTTTTGATGTGCTGAGACTAGACTGACAAAACCGTTAAAATGCTCATATTTACCGGTATTATGGTAGAGCGCTTTGCCGATAAAGTCTTTATTCAGATCGGCAAGATCTAAAATAGAAGTGTCACATCCTAAGTCTTCCAGAACTTTCTGATAGTACAACGCCACCTTGCGAGTCATCGCATTGGGTCGGTCGGTACCACTTACAATTAAAATTGACTCTTTCACAATTAAATAAACTCTCTATACGTAACCTCGAAAGTCCGCTATAAGTTCGTCTGCTCAATTGTTTTACAGGCTAGACATAGTAAGTCTCCCCTTCTTGCGCATATTCCGTATTGGGAAAAATTTCGCGGGCTTCTTTTAGTAAAGGCTCAATCTCTGTATATCTAGAGGAAAAATGTCCGATTAGTAATTTCTTGGCGTTTGACGCTTTCGCAATCAAGGCAGCCTGTCGGGAAGTAGCGTGACCACGTAATTGAGCTTTATCAGCAAACTCCTCACCGAAAGTAGCCTCGTGATAGAGTAAATCTACATGGGGAATTAGGGTAGCTAGTGAGGGTAAATAAACCGTGTCGGAGCAATAGGCATAGGTTAGAGGGGGAAAAGCTTCGAGGGTGTAATCTTCTACCCCATACAATAATTGCCCATGTTGATCAAAAACATCCACTCCCGCCTTTAGCTTCCTAATCGCATCATATGGCATCCCCTCAAAAAGCTTTTCTTTTTTCATCTTTCTTTCCCCGGGAAAAGTACGGAATAAGAATCCAGTACAGGGGATGCCATGATCTAGTGGAAATGCTTCAATCGAAATTCGCTCATCCGAATAGAGTTGCACTCGATCGATGACCCCATCGGTGCTGATAAAATGAATGGGGAACAAGGGAGGCATGCCGGTCGTTCTTCCGAGTTCAACCAATAAATTGCGAAGGCCTTCCGGGGCAAGAATGTAGATTTCTTCCTTTCGCCCCGACAGAGCCATGCTATCTAATAGACCAAAAAGACCGTAGTAATGGTCCCCATGTAAATGTGAAATACAAATAACCTTGATTTTTGAAAAACCCAATTTCAGGTCTCGCAAACGGAATTGAGTCCCTTCTCCACAATCCATCAAATAAGTGGAGCTTCCTGTAGAAATTAGTTGGGCCGATGGGTGTCTTCCTGTAACAGGTAGAGCGGATCCCGAACCAAGTATCGTAACGCTGAGGGTCAAAGTTTTTAAAATACGGTATGCTATTCCTCCTTTCCTTCAATCAATCTTCTGCATTGTCATAGTCCTCCAGATCATAACCATCCTCTCCTGCCCCAAATTCGTTCTCTAAGTCATGCATAAAAACCGCGTCTATGGCTTCTTCCACAGTATAAAATATTTCCAAATCTTGAATTTTAGCGTTTTCCAACTTATCAATCATATCGTCATTGCCGGTTACAACAATAAAAATCCCCAGACCGTTGGCACACAATCGGTTGATTTTCCTCAAAATCATTGCGCCTGTTGTATCCAGATCCGTGCATTCGTTTAAATTCAGAATTAGGTTATGACTTCCTTTCAGAGCGGTCCGTGCAACCTCTTCCAAAGCAGCTGGAACCTCATTGCCGAGAAACGGTTCTTTAAGATCGACGAGTGAATATTGATCTTTTTTATCCAAAGTATAATTCATTATCAAGGCATTTAAGAGTCGATTATAAATTGCTAATAATATTTCGGTAGATTCTGTCCGTAATTCCTTCCTGGTCAGCCTTCTCGAACGGTTTTCCCGCCACTTTCTCAAATAATTCAATATATCGCTCTGAAATCAGGGACACACGTTCATCGTCCATTTCAGGAACCACCTGTCCCTCTTTTCCTTGAAAACCATTTTCGATCAACCACTCGCGAACAAATTCCTTCGACAGCTGTCGTTGGGGCAATCCTGCATCTTGATTAGCCTGATAAGTATCCGCATAAAAATACCGAGAAGAATCCGGGGTATGTATTTCGTCTATCAGATAAAGCTTCCCTTCTGAAATACCAAATTCATATTTGGTATCCACTAAGATTAATCCTTGCTGGGCAGCCATTTCTGTACCTCGCTGAAACAAAGCCAGTGCATACTGTTCCATTTGACGATAAACTTCTTCGTCTACCAGTCCTTGTGCAATAATTTCATCACGGGAAATATCTTGATCATGGCCCTCTTTCGCCTTGGTAGTCGGGGTGATTATCGGCGCTGGTAAACGATCACTTTCTTTAAGTCCTTCCGGTAAGGGCACCCCACAAATGGCGCGTCGTCCTGCACGATATTCCCTCCAAGCATGCCCCGACAAATAGCCTCGTACAACCATTTCGACCGGTAAAGCTTCGCACCTGCGCCCTATACTTACGTTGGGATCCGGGACGGCTACTAGCCAGTTAGGCACTATATCGCGGGTTGCTTCTAAAAAGTGAGCTGCCAACTGATTCAAAACCTGTCCTTTGTAAGGGATAGCTCTGGGTAAAACCACATCAAAAGCGGATATGCGGTCGGTAGCCACCATCACCAGCTTGTCATCGAATGAATATACATCCCTTACTTTACCCCTATAAAACCCGGTCTGGTTGGGAAATTGGAAACTGGTTTCTTTAAGTGCTACCATGGAAGAGGTCTGTTGTTTAAAATTCTATTAATCCCCGGCTTTTAGCCCTTTTATTACCATTCAACTTTACTACGATCCGTCTTTGGAGCGCCTAGTAGTCTCAACTGATAAATATACTGTCTTTCGTTTACTTTCATTGCATCGAGTACCGACTTTGCCTGCTCCTCGCTCATGTTAATCCGATCAAGGTTTTGCAAAAGTTGTTCCCGCTCGTCGGACAGCTCCACGACCGCATTGTTTTGTGCTACCAGATCTCCTTTTAACTGTCCGGGCTCGGGTAGTGTATCGACATGCGGTGATTCTTGGTCCGGTACTTGCACCTCCTCGTCTATTTTACCGGAATATCGAAAACGCAAAATCTCATAGTCGGCTACGGCGTAAAGATTGTTCTGGTCAATCAAAATCGCTTTACGCAATTTGTTAAGCGCAGTGAGTGTATCCTTTTTTTCCAGTGCGATCATACCCATCCGAGCAATTGCCCTGGCGGCTAATTGCGGGTCGGTCACTCTGCTTACCAATTGGAAATGCTTATACGCTTCGTCGGTCTCGCCTGCCAGTAAATAAGCGTTAGCCATATTCAACCGAGTCGCAGGATCTGAAAACAAGGAGGCTTCTGCCAGCATTTTGTAGTACTCAGCGGCTTTCAAATAATCGTTATTTTTAAATGACTCTTCCGCTGCCAAACGTACTTCTGAAAGTTTACTCGCCGGAGGCTGTAAAATCAGATCCCATATCCACAATAACCCCCACAAAAACAGATGAATCATTTCAAATGGTTAGTTCTGCTCCGCAAATGTACGATTTTGTAACCTAAACTCGGAAAGTGCGAAAGGTAATAAGTACATCCAGGGCAAGTAATAACAACGCAATCCCTAAGAAATAATAGTATTTATTATTGGCTACATCAACGCTTCGGGTATCAATACGATGCGTTTGTGCATGACGAATGGCATCGATCAACTCTTCAGTTTCCACCGCATCAGTCCCAATTCGGAAATAGTCGCCCTTAAATTCATTGGCTAATTTCATCAACGCTGGCTCTTCCAGACGAGTAATTACCGTCTCCCCTCTTTCCGTCTGCAATACACCATCAGGAGTAGGGATTGTGCTTCCCTGTTGACGTCCCACACCAACGAAGAAAACCCTAAAATCCTCTTTGAGCATATTATAGACAATCTCATTTGAACAATCGGTAGGACCTTCACCGTCGGTGACGACGACGACAATCCGGGAGTTATTCAGATCGACACTGTTATGCATTTTCTCGTAAGCTAGTTCCAATGCGGAACAAATCTGGGTTCCTTGTCCAGGAAGCATGCGCGTATCCAGTGACTGAATTAAAAATTGGAGGGATTCAGTATCGTAGGTAAGCGGCGATTGCACATAAGCATTATTGGTAAATGCGATCAATCCGATCCGGTTATTGGCCAGCTGTTGTACAAGGATATCGAGTTCGTATTTGACTTTGCCCAGCCTACTGGGGGCAAGATCGTTAGCATCCATTGATTTGGAGACATCGACCGCAAGGTAGATATCACGACCTACAACGAGTAATTTTCGTTCGATTTCACCAAAATAAGGCCCTGCCAACGACACAAACATCAGTCCGAGTGCTAATGAACGAAGCAGGAATTTGATGACGAGGGGTCGAGGTTTTGTCCCAAATTTTTGAGCTACGCGGAAAACACGAAGCACAAACAGTACGTATGCGACCAGGAACGCAACAATAAGTATGTATTCCCATAAACTCGGCGGGTGTGTCCAATTCATCTTTAACTAACAAGCAACCGTTGCCTCAGGGTTCAAAGTTAGGAATTGACACCAGTTTACGAATATTTTTGATTGATTGTTTGTAAATGACCTTTAAATCGGGCTATCTTTGCGCACCCATTTACGGATGGAGGGATGGGTGAGTGGCTGAAACCAGCAGTTTGCTAAACTGCCGTACGCGCAAGTGTACCGCGGGTTCGAATCCCGCTCCCTCCACCAAAAGGCCGAAAACTCATCGTTTTCGGCCTTTTTTGGTAACAATTAACCCATAATGCGAAAAAATAGGAGAAATGCAAAATCCTGTGGTAACTGTAGTATTATTATAGGTTTGTATTCTTTTATCAAGCTATGTTTGATTTGGAATAACTCATCGAAGTCGATACGACCTGTCCAAATGCAGTGATACTATCTAAATGAATTAACCCGACAAACCGTTTAGCCAAGCCCCCCTTTTTCATTCCTTAATCGCTTACTTTCGTTTATAATTACTTGATAGCTGGATCGTTAACGGCCTCTTGCGTAACTTGAAATGGGTGGGTGGGGGGAATCCCTGACACAAAACCAATACTCGCGAAGTGTGTTGTCTATTTCTTGTACCGATCTAAGGGTTGGAAAGAAACAAAAATTAAGTAATTACACCTCCTCATAATGGTTTTGCAAAATAACACTTGCAAAAATTCCTTTACATCCCAAGCTCATAGGGCAAATCGGGGTGTGGAGTGAGGCAATGGCTTCGAACCTATATTTGGCAAATAAAAAGTAAGTGAAGTTTAACCGATTGAGTACATCAATTTTTAAATAAGAACGGTCTATTTTGGTGACGAATTCTAATTATGTCTATCCTTAAATCGTTTTTCACTTACACACCAGCCCTATTTAATACATTGTAAGGAGATATTTAGACCTTTTCTGCAAGTGTATCTACACACAATGGTTAGAGTCCAATTCAGGTCCAATAGTAAATCCCCATATACAAAAGATTTCACTGGAGACTTATCGACGAAAGAGTCAATATATCATCAACCATTGATTCAATTAAACAGAGGCTCCATCCAAAACGATCCGTAAGAAATGCACTTGAACCTCATTCATCAGAGTCCCCGTTGCCCTGATAGATTAAAACAGGGATATCTGACTGATGGATGAGTTCTTTGGCCAGACTTTTGTTCAAAATCTTTTCAAAAAAGCCCCTTTCAACGGCAGTTACTACCAGCAAGTCAAACTTTTCATCCATTTTACGAATCGTGTCAATCCCTTCCTCACCGGAAACCCATTGCGTTGGGAACACCGAGTACCCCGTCTGCTCGGCCAGGGTTTTCGACCAAGATTCCAGCTTAACTTTTTCTTCCGATGCGTCGCTATTCTTACCAATATGTACGAACTTCAATTTTGCACTTAGATCGGGAAAAACACCTTTCAATGCGGTGATAGTTTGTAGGTCACCTTGTTGAAAATCAGTAAAAAACGCAATTTTATCAAGGCTGAACCTTGAGGTTGCAGGTGGGACTACCACTAAAGGAATCTTTCTTAAATGCTTGGCAGTAGCGAAAGTATTGCTTCCCAACACATGATGCCGCAAGCCGGTAGCGCCTGTAGTACCCATTACCACTAATGCTACATTTGATTCGGACATGATTTTGTCCAAAGCGTCGTTCAGATGCCCCGGTATGATTACGGAGCGGTATGACTTTTCGTCCCCTTCCAATCGTCCGAGGAAGTTTTCCATTTCGGTTTGCGCTTGCTGCTCCGCATCTACCCGATGCTGTTCCTGCTCTTGCTCAGTTTGGAAACCTGAAAGTAGCCAAGAATAGGCATGGAGTAAACAAATATCGGCACCAATTTTGTCAGCAAGTCCAGCTGCAAAACGGGCTGCGAGTAAGGCATTTTCAGAATAATCGGTGGGTACTACTATGATGGGATTCATTCAAAAACTAAGGTTATTTCCTTTTAAAGTAGAAAAATCATATAATTAGAGGTAAAAACTACTCACGTTCTACCATTTTCAATCTTGCGAAGTTAAGAACTTCCAAATCACCTAAAATCTTATTCGTTTTTATCATTAAATAGCACTTCTTCCATTACTTCTTCCCATTTTTTCATTCCCGCATCGAGCGTGTAGTTTTTCACCCGTGTTTTTGACACCGAACCATCACAACCCAATTCCCCTCGCATCACGCGTTTCATAGCGTTAACCATCTGACTTACACTGATGTCCTCCGTCACTACTCCCATTCCTTCCACGATTAATTCTGAAACCCCGCCCGATGGGAAAGATACGATGGGTTTCCCTAGCGAAGCTGCTTCTAGCATGACCAGGGGGAATGGATCCTGTCGGGAAGTTAAAATAAATCCATTTGCAGCGTGTAGGTACTGGCTATATAACTCCTTTTGTTTCCCGGCCAGATGCACACGGGTCCGTGAAGTGGACGACTCGATACGGTTTATCACCCAACGCTTATAGCCGTCTTCTGCTTCCCCTCCTCCTATCCATATAAGGTGAACATTTTCATCATTCAATTGTTCAGCGATTTCTGGGAAAAAATCAAAACCTTTTCTTTCAGATGGCACTCCCGACATCATCCAGACAAAATGGTCGGGGGCGATGCCGAATTTACTTCTAATTTTTTTTACCTCTGCCAAATCCACCGGTCTTGAAATCTCTTCAATAAAAGAATAAACCAATGATACATTCTGAGCTCCAGCTTGTCTTATGCCTAAGCATGTTGCTTCCGAACAGCCAATAATGTGATGTGCTTTATCAATAATGGTATCAAAAGCCGTTTTGTCGACATAGACATAAGACAATGGCATTTCATGAAAATGAACCACAAAGGGCACATTGAGACTAACCGCTGTTTCAGCAGCCTTAGGCAAAACAATGGTATTCAAATACCAATAGTCGGCTTTAAAGTCTTTCTGAATTTTTTTTAACGCGGTTACAATGGGGTTACGTCCTAAATGAAAGTTAATACGATCGATCAACTGAAAGTCGCCCGGCACGGTATATACTTTTACGTCATCCGGTAATTCTTTCAGTAATTCTCCTTTTTTGTAACTCGCAATAGCAACAGTGTATTTCGATCGATCTAGTCTTTGAATAATATTTAGCAGCATCACTTCTGACCCTGTTCGTGATGCCAATGGTGTGATGAATAGAATTCTTTTTTTCTCAGTATGTTTCATCTGCGTATAGCTTATCAATATTTTCTTTGGGCTTAATTTTAAAGAAATGTCTTTTATAGTTAAGGGTCTTCCAAAAGTAACTCACTAAAACAATAACTTTCTTTCTAAAAATATGTTGTGTTGTATAGCCTACATTCGGTGTGTTTTTATGCAATAAGTTAATCGAAAATCGCCAGATATAAACGATCGGAATCATGGTTAAATAATGTATTAACATCATAACATAACTTAATACACCGTATTGTTTCCTAATCCAGACCATATTCGATACCTGCATTTGAACACTAAATCGGTTTATCCATGAAATTCGTGACCGACGATAGGGGTTATTATTCTCTAAATGGATGAACTTGCAATCGTCAAACAAGCATAATCGGCCTAGTTTCCTCAAACGCCCCGACCACTCCACATCCTCCCCATACATAAATAAGCATTCTTCAAATCCACCTGTAAGATCAAAAGCCTCTCGTCTTACCATAAAAAATGCCCCCACCAGCCAATCTCTTTCTTCCGGATCAGCATATACGGGTTCAGGGAGCAATCGATTCAATAAGTTTGAAAAGATTTTTCCAGGTGGAATGATGAAAAAGGACTTACGAAAGTCGTTGAAACTTTGATAAAAGGGCATAGGCACCCCATTTTTATCATATTGGTGGGCAGCTGCTGCTACGATACTTTGGTCAGCTTCCATTCTTTTCAAACATTTTACAATCACATTGTCGACTACAAGTGTATCCGCATTGAGTAATAGAAAATAGCGACCTTTAGCCAATCGCATCCCGGCATTATTAGCCCTACCAAATCCTGCATTGTAGTGCATTTCAACCCATTGCACGTCCGGAAATGCAGTCAATACTCGCTGCTTTCCCTCTTCATCCGCTTCATTGTTAATGACTAACACCTCGAAATCAATTCCCAGGGTATGTTCATAAACGGTCTTAAGTGAATCTATAATGAGTCCGGGGGTCCTGTAATTAACAATTATTATCGATAAATCCATTTAAAAATCAACAGGTAATTCAGCCCAAAAATACAGTTTTAAATCATCTTTCTTGTTTGTCAAATTCCAACAAGTTTTGTTTCTGGACGCGAAGGGACTCATCTTTTATTTTACGGACTATTACCTGCCTCGGGTTTTTGATCAATAACTCAGAAATATTGGTTACACATTCACATAAACCCCCCAAATATTTCATCACATTGTCCTACTTTTGTACCGAATCCTTGATAATTGACCTAAATCCTATAAATGATGAATTCCCTGCCTGTCAAAGCTTTGCTTGTCCTATTGTTTGCCAGCACACTTAGTTTTGCGCAAAAAAAACGGGAGGATAAACAGCTCTCCACTCGGGTCGTAGCTCTTTCTCCAGACGAACAACTGAAAGGATTTCGACTTGCGCCCGGCTTTACTATTGAGCTCGTCGCTAGTGAAAAGGACGGGATTGTTAAACCGATCGATATATCCTTCGATGATGCAGGGAATCTTTGGACTCAAACGGCTAGAATGTACCCTTTGGACCCGATTTCTGACATTCAATGGGGCGACTTACTCGAGCTGATGGACGATCAGTCTAAACAAGCCCAGCATCCTGCCTTTCAAAAAATAGCCGACCTGTATAAAGGAATTACTCGCGGCGAAGATAAAATCTTAAAAATAACCGGGCTCTACAATAGTCAACTCCGGGTCTCGGAATGGGCGAATGGATTGGCCATTCCGATGAGCATTCTGCCCTATAAAAACGGTGCGTTTGTTGCCCAGGGTTCCGAAATCTTTTTTCTCGAGGACCGGAATAAGGACGGAATCGCCGACACTCGCACGCCCCTTTTTACGGGCTTTGGTTTTACCGATTCCCATACCATGACACACTTATTGCGAAAAGGGCCAGGAGGATGGATTCATTTCAGTCAAGGTGCATTAAACAAAGGACAAATTTCTTCCTATGTGAATAAGAACGTTAATGTGTCTTTTGACTATAGTAAAATAGGGCGGTTCTCTCCCGACGGGCAAAACCTAGAAGTATTGGTCGCCGGACTAAATAATATATGGGGATATACATTGCGAAGTGACGGCCAGTGGTATGGCTCAGAGGCTAACGACCTCGGTTATGCTATTGTTCCACTAGAAGAAGGAACTGCGTTTCCCGGAATAGGTAACGAAAAATTCAGACCCTACCAACCTTTTCACCCTCCTATACATGCGTTTCGAGTGGGGGGTACGGGACTTTCCGGACTCGCGTTCTCAGACGATGAAAAACACGGTTTTCCTGCCGAATGGCGAGATGTAGGGTTTCTAGCCAACCCCATCACCAATTCGATCAATTGCATACGTTTTAAACGTAAACCTGATGGGTCCATAGAAACGGAGCATTTGGAAGACCTGTTAGTTTCGGACGATGACTGGTTTCGCCCGGTTAATATCGGATTTGGTCCCGATGGATATCTGTACATTGCCGACTGGTATAATAAAATTGTATCGCATAATGAAGTCCCTACATCGCACCCCGATCGTGATAAAAAGCACGGTCGTATTTGGCGAATACGACATATATCACAGCCTACACGGGCAATCGTCAATTTCTACGAAGTACCAACTACCCAACTTTCCGCCTATTTGAAATCGCCTTATATATGGGAAAAAAGAGCTGCCTGGAATCAGATTTCGGAAAGACCGATCTCCGAGACGAAGTTATTGATTCCGGAATTGCTATCCATGATGTTTGATCAAACACTTAGCACTGCAGCTCGTGTACACGTCCTTTGGTCACTTGAAAATTTAGGCTTTTTTGAAGACGAGTTTATTACCCATGGTTTACAGGATCAAGATGACCAAATTCGACGTGAAACACTACGCTATCTAAGTGGACACCCCGATAAGATAAGTCGATTTATGGTGTCCCTGCAAAAGATATCCAAGGACTCAAATACGAGTATCAAATCACAACTCGTGAACACCTTGAGCAGGGTAGCTGATCCTTCACCTGCTATTGTCCATCTGTTAATTAGTCTGTGTGAACCGGATCGACCTGAAAACAATTTGGGGGGTTCCTATGAAGTAAAATTTATCCGTTACCTGGTTAGACGAGCATTAGAAGCTTATCCTGAACAACTGGAAGTGTTTTTAAGACAACCGGTTGTTAACGATATCCCGCACGAAAGCATACGCTGGGCTTTGCAGGTTCTTCCCCCTACACAGCGCTCAAAATACTATTTCCAATACTCACCACCGTTTGAAAATACCGATCTCGATGAACAGACGTTTCTGGATTTGGCTAGTATGGCAAGTGATGCAAAGGCACGAGCGATTTTATCCGAAATGCTGTTAAATCCTGCCAAACGTATTATGTATTTAAACTATGCTTTACAAAATCAAGCGAACCTCAATACCGTTGCCTTTCGGAATCTCCTCGACGTGCCCGTGAGTGAAGTTTTAAAAGAGGGAAACTCCAGCGACTTGAGAAGAGCTCTGGAAGTTACTACCAACTTCAATTTATCACTTCCGGGTGAGCATTTGGGAAGAGTAGCCAAATCAACTCAAAACGAGGGAATTTTAAATTTGACCATTAAAGCGCTTAACATCGCCGACAAGCCCCTTTCTCAATATTACCTCCCCATTGTTGAAAATGCTTCACTTAGTTGGAATACGCGTTTAAATGCGCTACAAGGAGTAATTCGTTTGGATAAAAAGCTCGGTAGATCGACTGCTTTGGCCTGGTTATCACAAATGGATAAAGTAGAGAAAAGGACATTTACAAATGTGTTATCGCGATTTTCAGCAAGTGCGGCCTTGTTAGTTGAATTGTGGTACGATCAGAAATTAGGTCTGGATGATTTCGAAAAAATGACGGCCGAGCGAATACATTCGCTTGCGGTTGATAAGAATCGCTCTATTCAACTGGTTAACGAATTACGACGTTACGAAGAGGAACACAAGAGGCAAATCGCTACCCGAATTAACAACTTTAAAAAAGTAGCTGAAGACAAAAAAGGGGATCCAGTCAATGGCAAAATGTTGTTTCAAACCTGTTTAATGTGCCATCAGGTAAAAGGAGAAGGTCAGACCATCGCCCCCGCCCTCGATGGGCTAGGCTACCGAGACACCGAAGGTTTGCTCCATGCCCTGTTAGATCCTGATGCGGCTATTGAGTCGGGTTATGCAGTTTATAGAGTGGTCAAAAAAGATGATAGTATTGTTGAGGGTTATTTAGTGAAAAAAGAGTCCGGCGGGACGACTTTGGCGTTTATGGGAGGAGCTCAGACCTTTATTTCTTCCTCTGATATTAAAAGCCAACAAACCGTGACGGGAAAATCGTTTATGCCCGCCGGACTCATTGATAACCTTTCTGAAAAAGAGATTTCCGATCTATTGACCTTTATTAAATCCCTAAATTAACAGGGGTATCAATCAATGGAAAATTCAAATTCGTCATAGGCGTCGGTACGCCATGCCATATGTCGTGTAGCGGGTGAGATGGCAAAAAGAGGCGAAAACGTTTTGACTTTCACCCTTTTCCCGTCGGGCAAAAACTCTAGAATGCGAAGCCAGCCGTCGCCGCCATTTCCATGCCAGCCACCGCCCAACGCCTGGGCATTGAATGTCATTTGCGTTACCTTTTTCCCTGCCGCATTCCGGTCTTCTCGAAAACCCAAGTGCCCTAATACATTGTCTGGCGAACCGATATGACCTGAAAATACCATGCGAATATTATGTGAAGGTTGTACGAGTTTTTGCCAAATGGCCAAACCGTAATTACGGTCTTTTAGGGCGTACCCCTCGGTTTCGATATGCTCATTTTTTGAATTTAAATATGAATGCGTGAGTAAAATCACCATATGGTCCTTATATTTTTCAAGCCCAACCACTTTTTTCGCCCATTCGATAACTGCATCTCGAGGCGCAAATTCAAGGACTAGAAAGAGAAGTTTTTGGCCATGGGGTGAAACCATTTCATAGACCGCATTGGTCAAGGACGGATTTCCCTCTCCATCGAAACCTGCTTCTCTCAGCATTTTTTGAGTCAGAAAATTTTTATCCGGCGGGAAATATTGGTCGTAAAAAGTTTGGCGATTTTCTGCACTTTTAAAACCGAAGTCATGATTCCCCGTCCCCGTAATATAGGGCACCCGCCCATCCAGGCGAGCAAATGACCGAGCTGCTGCTTCCCATTGGGATTTGCTGGGCTGATCCCCATTAATTCCGTCCGGATTAGGCATGTTGTTACATTCCACAATATCTCCGGTACACATCACCATTTGAATATTGAGCTTCTCAGTATGGTCGGCTACCCATGCAGTCATTAGCTCGAACAAAGGCTGATTGCGAGCGAATTTATTGTACGTCTGTGGGTCGGGAAGTAAAATCATTGACCATGATTTTTCCGACGAAAGCGCCGGAGGTGAATACATCTGGGTATTCTGAGCCTGGCCAATTACGAGTAAAGCTCCTAAAAAGTACAGGGTAAATAGGTATCTTTTCAACATATCAAACGAAAGTTTACGTAGAATTCTCAGTAAAAATAGCATTAGTCTATCATAATTGATAGCATTTCTTAATCAGACATCACCGAAGCTAAGGTGTATTAAAATTAAAATACCCTAAAAAGTTAAGGTATTGGACAACCTATTTTCTACCCTGTGTAGATTTACTAACAATACTCCCGAAGAATGACAGAGGAACGCTTGTTCCCATTTTGTATAAGAATCAAATTGAAGGGGCTTCTTTTTAGGATATGTAGGAGATAGTTTCTAAAGAAATGGGCATAGAAAAAGGTCGGCAATTTAAAACCACCGACCTTCGTATTACATCTAACAAAACTTCTATTCTTGATTCTCTGCTTTTTTCCTTCTGGTATACTTGCGCTTAGGTTTTACGACAGCCTCTCCCTCGCGTAGACTCAGAATTGATTCAATTACATCTTTGTGAGTAACATAATTTTCATAGTTAGCTTTAGCCAAAGCCAAATCTTGCTGTAGCTTCTCGATTTGAGCTTCAATTTCTGCAATATGCTTTTCCAGTTTCTTTTCGATTGATACTTTTCTGGCCATAAAATATATTTATTTAAAGTGAGTTAAAAATCAGATCACATGCAATAGTATGCAAGTTAATAATTAATTAACAAATGTACTAACCGGAAAATTCAAAACAAAAAATACATTACCTTGCAAAAAACTGAAAAGGAACCTTAATACAATTGCCAACCTTACAACTTTGGTTTTGATAATTAACTATTTGAAATAAAATGCCTTTTGGGGTTTTCTTCTCCTTTATTAAAATACCCTAATAAACGCATATTTAATTCAATAATTTATCTCGATTTCCCTCCTTTCATGGTTGGATAATAAGTCTCATTGATATGGGGAATAAGGTTCTTTTCTAATTAGTGAAAGTTAACTTTTTAGCGTTGGCCTGTGCCTTTAAAGTTAATTCAGTTGCTAGAAAACAGTGAGCTTGCGTCATTGCTGTTTCGGTTCGATTTACCACGTCGTGTACTAGTTGTTTTCCGAATGGAAGATCTACATTTTTACAATCGATATATTCGGTTCCTTTGTTATTTACCACGAATAAATGGTTCCCACCTTCTCTACCGGCAATATCTATATTTTTACGTATTTCCATATAGCCTTCTGACCCTAAAACGGTCAATCTTCCATCCCCCCAAGTTTTTAAACCGTCCGGTGTAAACCAATCGACACGAATATAACCGACACCCCCATTTCCTTTCACCATAGCATCTCCAAAATCTTCTAAACCGGGGTATTGTGGGTGGTGTATATTCCCTGTTTGTGATGCTACTATTTCACCCGATGTTGAATTGGTAAAGTATAGGAATTGGTCGAATTGATGACTACCAATATCGCAGATAATTCCACCGTATTTATCCTTTTCAAAAAACCATTGTGGTCGGTTTGCTGGGTTCATTCGATGCGGTCCCAAACCGATAGTTTGAATAACTTTTCCTATGGCACCTTGTTGGATGAGTTCATAGGCTTTGATGGTCGCTCGATTTTCCAATCGCTCGCTATACATAATCGAATAGATCCTACCGGTCTGCTTTTGAACTTTTCGCACTTCCGCCAGCTGCTTTAAAGAGATGATCCCGGGTTTATCAGCCAAATAATCCTTTCCGTGTTTCATCACACGAATTCCTAAGGGCGCTCTGTCTACCGGGATTGAAGCACTAGTGACTAATTGGATAGACGAATCTTCTAGAATCTCCTCCTCACTGCGAGCTAATTTGACATCGGGATATCTTTTTTGAAAGTTAGCAATGAGGTCGGGTTCTTTTGCATAAAAAGCTACTAGCTCACCTCCTCCACGCTTTAGTGCTTCTACTTGCCCATAGATATGTCCATGATTCAAACCGATGGCTGCAAAGCGAATGGCAGGTGCCGATTTTTTCGTACTTATATGGATAGTTTTATGTTGTTCCAATTTATCAGATGCAAGTAAATTAGCCGTTGGGATACTCAACAAACCAGCAGCAGCTCCTACCGACGACTTCAAAAATGTTCGCCTTGATTCTTCTGTATTCATAACTCTCATGGGTTTAAGGGTAAGTGTCTGCGATGAATAAACACTCACGTATTATTTAAGTAAGGTAAAAAGTAATTCTGGTTCATCGGTGGTGATAAAATTGACCTTTCTTTCTAAGAACCATTCCATGTCTTCTTTTTTATTGACCGTCCACACATTAACGGTCATATTATTTTGGAAAGCTTCTTCAATCCAATGTTCATTTTTCTTAAAAACAGAATGGTTATAGTCAATCCCATTAATCCCCACTTTTTTTAATTCAGTTGGAGCTTTATCACCATTTAAATAGGCAACATTTGCCTTCGGGTCTAATTTGACAACTTCGACACAAGCATCGTAGTCAAATGCGATATAATCAACTTTCTTCTTTAACTTCAATTTCTTGACAGTTTCCACACATTTACGTGCTAACAAAAGGGTTTGTTCTTTACCCAATTGGGATGTTTTTATCTCAAGCACTAAGGTGGTTACATTTTGATTCGCACCGGCTCTTAAATACTCCTCCAGCGTGGGAATTGGCTCTCCATTTGCTAGCTTCAATTTACGAACATCGCTGAAATTAGATTTGTCGATTGACACCCCGTCATGGGTGGGATCATGAACGACCACTGGATGACCATCGGCAGTGATTCTAACATCGAATTCGCTCCCAACACAACCTTGTTTGATAGCATTTTTCAAAGAGGCTATTGAGTTCTGGGGAACTTTCGTATTCTTCCAAGCTCCACGGTGTGCGATGACAGGATTCTTAACCTTTTTCGACGGCACATTACTCGTGAGTACTACTCCCATAACTAGACAAGCAGTTGCAACTAGAACATTTTTGAACATCATTTAAACAGTCTATTAATTGCTGGTGAATCAAATATTTCAAACTAAAATTTTAATCTATCGATCATTTATTTGAACGGTCTTCAGTTGATGTATTTGCTAATTAGCTCTCTCAATTCTGCTGACGTAGTCGGTATGAATTTACCATAAGTTTAAGCGACATCATCAACTCTCGAATTTAGATTTTTCTTTTTATGGATCATAGCCAATAAAAAGGCTAAGGCTCCTACAATCATAATGAGGATCATTTGCGATCCATGTATAAATGTAGCTAAAGTTATCCCATCTTGCTGACTTAATCCGTAGAGCACCATCACATTTCCGACCAACAAATGATAGGCACCAATGCCTCCCTGAGTGGGAGCAGACATGCCCACTGCTCCAATTACCAGGACGGTTAATCCGGCTAGTACCCCTAAATGGGACGTTTCGGGTATACAGAAGAATAGGACAAATGAACTAAAAAAATAGCAAATCCAAATTCCGAGTGTCGCAATGATAAAGGACACTGGACTCTCTAACTTACGTACGCTCAGCAAACCACTGAGTAATCCCTGTCCGAAGTCGACGATTTTTTTAATTAGGTTGTTGGCAAATAAACGACGCCTAAGTTGAGGCATTTTCCAAAGAAGAAATATGGTGGATAGCACCAATACTCCACAGGTAATTAGCAGATAATATAAGCCTTGAAATGAACTATTTTCACCGGGAACTTTATCGCCAATTAAACTGAAAAAGAATGTACTAAGCCGATCGAATTCTAAGAAAAAATTTAGCACCAACAGAAGCACCAACACTGCGAGATCGAAAATCCGGTCAGCTATAACGGTCCCCAAACTCTGATTTACTGGTACTCCCTCCATACGGTAGAGCGTGGCACAACGGGTCACCTCGCCCATGCGTGGTAAGATATAATTGGCGAAGTATCCTGTCAATAGACTTATATAGCTGGCGTACACCGGAACCGGTACGCCGAGTGGGCGTAATAGCATACCCCAGCGCCAAGCCCTCAAAAAATGAGCTAGCAGCGTAAGAATAGCACTTAACGCCAGCCATCGCCAATCAGCCGATGCTAACCTATCTTTCATGGATAGGAGATCAATATCTTTAAACACGAACCACAGGAGACCTGCCGCCAGTAAAAACGATATTAGATAGCGGGCACTCTTTTTCATTCGATCGATTTAGGGGTGTGTAAGTTATTGAATACTGCGGTGTTGAGTGTATCAAAAATGGACGCAGCAAATTAAAAACTCAATTGTTAGAAACCCAATAAAAAAGACCTCTTCACGCCATTACGACTCAAAGAGGTCTTTTTTTGGGACTATAATAATTCCGATTACTCCACAATTAATTTCCCTTGCATCAATGCGTAATGACCTGGGAAACTACATATATAGGTATAAGTACCTTTTTTAGGAGCTTTGAACGTTACGGAAGTAGTTTCACCACCTCCAATCATTTTTGTGTGAGCAATAATTTTAGACGCCTCACTTTTTGGAATATAATCGTTGTCACGAGCTTGGGCAGCTTTCTGGCCAAAGTCTGCAACGTTTGTTCCTTGAGCAAGTAAAACAAAATTATGACCCATTGCAGCTTTTGCTAGTTTACCGGTATGTTTCAAAGTCAGCTTTACAGTCTGACCAGCTTTCACCCTCAGCTCTTTTTTATTAAACTGCATCGCGTCGGTACCTTCCAGTACTAACTCCACCGGCTTTTGAGCTTCGGCGATAGAAACAACACCCACCAAAGCAACAATGGTGGCGGCAATAAATAAGCGGAACTTAGTCATTTTGGTAATTGGATAATGATTAATAAATATGCTGCGAATTAACATATAGAAAATTGTATATGCAAAATTATTGACTATTAGACGAAGTCAGGGTTTAATGTCAATTGAAAAAGAATTAAAACTGGCAAAAACTCCCAGGCCGCCTTGTAGATTAGAATAGGGTAATGAGGGTTCGGCAAATGGGTTGTCGGCTGCATCTTCGTTTTGCTCTATGGAACGGTGATAGCGGTAGTAGGGTTCGTCCGTCAGTAGAAGATCCAACGTAATGCTGATGACGCTCAAAGGCTTGTCTGCATATTCCCTATCTACGCCATCCACAAACCGAGGTCGCCTTAAATTGACCCTCCCGAGTGGCGACTCCATGATCGAACCATCCTCATTAATGTCACTCTGTATGTCCCTCCTACCCAAACCTCTCTCCCAGGTCAAGGGTACCCAGGCTCTTCCTACTTTGTTGACCACATTTCCCAATTGGTCGATTTCCCTGTAAGCCAATTCAATCAGCGCTCTTCCAGAAGTACGATAATAATGTCCTACGCCAGGAAGATCCTTCCAGGTAAAACGGACTGCAAGCGTGGTATCATAATCACTGAATAGCCCCCCACTACTGTATGAAGTATCGATTTTATAGGAATGAATCGGCGGTGGAGCAAGGGGTACGGTAGTCGATGCTGAAACGACATTGTCACCTCGAGTAACCTTCAAATGATAGGTTTGTCCCGCCTGGACGGCCACAAAATCCTTCGTCGATATGATATAAGCTTGCAACCCTTCGTCAAAGGTGAGGCGAACCTCTATCGATCCGTTTCGTAATCGTACATCCGCATCATCGAGGGGTCTACTCTCAATTAAATTACTAAAAACTGGCGATGTTTGACTAACGATGACTTTGATCAAGGTGTCGGAAGGAGAGATATACGAATGTACTACCAACTGAGGCTCACTTAAACCGACCCTTTCCTCAGGTACAATCCCGACTAAAGTTTCGCAAGATGCGATTCCCCCTATCAGTCCCATGAACCAGAGGACCTTCCCTGCCAGTATTTTAAAATTTGAACCCATAACTAACAGAAGGTATGATTGGGAAGAGTGAATAACGTTTCAATACATTCTTTCTGGTTGCGGATCCTTCTTCGAGCACCGAATCGATATTATAGAAAAAGGGATTACGTCGATTATAGACATTATAGAACGAAATATCCCAGGTTCGCTCGAACCGTTTTTTCTTTTTAATGAACTGTATCGAAATGTCCATACGATGGTAAGGTTCTGCTCGGAAGTGATTTTTTTCACCAAATTCAGTTGCTCTTCGACGGTAAAAGTTTCCCATAGCGGGATGTGGAAAGTAATCCATACCTCCTGTAGGTGCGTGGAGGATCGCATCATAGGTTGCAACCGGTAAGGTGAGGGCATTCCCAGTACCGTAAACCCATACTGCCGATAATTGAATGTTAGGAGTCAGTTCATAGAGACCTACCAGCGAGAGATCGTGACGTCGATCGTAGCGAGGAAAAAAAATTCGACCGCCATTTAATTCAGGAAATTTCCAATAAGTCCAAGATAACGTATAACCTATCCATCCGGAAAGTTTACCGGTGCTACGTTGAAGCAAAAACTCAGCTCCATACGACCAACCTTTCCCTGAGGTCACGCTATTTTCCCAATTCACTTCATTCGCACCTTCTCCTTGAAAGGTTAAAAAGGACGCTCCTTCTTTGTAATTGAGGATATCATCCATGTGCTTGTAATAGCCTTCCAACGTCAAGGTCAACGCTGGTTTTTCCAAATCTTTTGCTAATCCGAAAGCGACCTGTCTGGATTGTTGAGGTTTAACCCGATTGGTCGTAGGGACCCATAAATCAGTAGGGAGCCCCAACCCCGTATTGGAGAGTAAATGCACATATTGGTTCATTTCCGCGTAGGACGCTTTCACGGAGAGTCGCTCTGCCAGCTGATAGGCTATCGCAATTCGGGGTTCTGGGCGAACGTAAAAAAGCGAGTCCGCAGTAAAAATACTTCCCCGTAGCCCAATGTTTAGTTTCGTCTTTTCACCAATTTTCCAATTGTCCTGAATGTAAATACCACCTTCCAGGGAGTTTTCAGGTTCTGTCGATTGTTCAATGGGATTTTCGATCAATGTTCCCTGCAACACTAACGCTGAGGGCACAAACTGATGGCGGGTGAATTGGTAGCCAAAACGGAGGGAGTGATTCGAATGGGGATAGTAATCGAAATCGCCCTTAATCCCAATATCCTGGATTTTGGATAAATATCTTAGGCTAAATTCCCTTTCTACGCCTCCCTCCCGCTCTCCTTTCAATTGATTGTCAACCCCGAATTTGAAATTACTGAAGATGAGAGAGGTGTTCATAAACAATTTGGAATTGATCAGGTGATTCCAACGCAACGTAGCTGTCACGTTTCCCCAATCCAACCCGGCATTCATTCGCTCTCCACCCCCTTTTTCTTTGACCGAAAATTTGTCCTGGCCTAAGTATCCACTCACATAAAGCTTATTTTTTCGGTCAAAATCGTAGTTCAACTTTAGGTTTAAATCGTAGAAATAGTATCCGGGATTGACTTTTACTTCTTCCCCCCTTTGTTCTCGGGCAATGAGTGGCTTTGCCAGTATATCGACGTAGGTACGTCTTCCTGAGATCAAAAAGGATGATTTTCCTTTTACAATCGGGCCTTCGAGGGTAAGCCGAGAAGAGATGAGGCCTATTCCGCCTTCTCCGGCCAATTTTTCTTTATTCCCTTCCTTCATGTTCATTTCGAGAACCGACGATAATCGCCCCCCGAACTGGGCTGGGAAACCGCCTTTCGTAAGTTCAACACTTTTTAAAGCATCACTATTAAAAATTGAAAAGAAGCCAAACAAATGATTTGCATTGTATACGATGGCTTCATCGAGAATGACCAAATTTTGATCGGGTCCACCACCCCTTACATACAATCCGGCTTGTCCTTCTGTACCTTTCTGCACCCCCGGCATCAATTGCAATACTTTCAACACATCTTTCTCACCCAAAAAACCAGGTATTTTCTTGACTTGATGGATGGGTACTTCCAATCGACTCATTTGGGGAGTTTGACTGACATACCGACGTTGTCGACTTGCTGAAATATTCACCTCTTCCAACATAGTGGCCGAAACAAGAGCGACGTCACGTGAGGCATCGGTAGACCCTACCCAGGTAAAATATTGACTAATAAAACTTACCGCTGAGAAAGTTACCTGCAGGGAATCATTGGTGACGGGGACACGGAGTGCGTAAAAACCATACGAATTAGTTACTGTCCCATAAGGCGTTCCCGCAATATAAACGGACACACCCGGGAGGAGTTCTTGGGAGCCCTCCTCTTTGACAAAACCACTTAAGGTTGCAAAATGCTGAGCTTGAGCACCGTTTTGAAGGAGAAATAGGGCAATCAAAAGAGAATAAACTCTTACCCATTTGTCTCCAATATTCCGAAGCGTACTAACTCTAAAATGTAAATACAATTTTTCCAAATTGCTCTCCTTTATCCATACGGTCCATTCCCGCTCCTATTTCTTCGATGGGACGTATTGAATCAATCACCGGTACCAGATTACATTTTTCAACAAAACGAATCATTTCTTCAAACTCCTTTGGAGTACCCATCGTACTTCCTAAAAGATTCAATTGTTTAAAAAATATTTTCGCAGGAAGCAGATCCGTAATATTACCTGTGGTTCCTCCATAGATACAAATTCTCGCACCCGGAGCAGCTACATCGATTAAACTTTTGAAATTATCTCCCCCGGCACTATCTACAATTACGTCAAAATAGCCCAAACGTGGCGCACCAATCGTTTGTAGTAGTTCACGATGCCAGTCTGTATTTTTATAATTCACTCCTCCTTTGGCGCCGAGCTCACATGCTTTTTGAATTTTATCATCGGACCCGGATGTTACCCAAACTTCAGCGCCTAGGGCAACCGCAAATTGAAGCCCGAATAAGGCCACTCCTCCCCCGATCCCAGTAATTAAAACTTTTTCTTGAGGTTTGAGCACCGCTCTCGTGGTTAAGCATCGCCATGCTGTCAGACCAGCTAAAGGAATAGCAGCGGCCTGGTTAAACGATAAATGGGAAGGAATTTCATGGAGGTAGACAACAGGAATTTTCACATATTCAGCAAATGTTCCCGGATCTTCTAAACCTAAAATTTTAAATTCTGGTCCATAATGTGCGGGAATCTCCCCCCAGTTGTGGGCTGGATTAATCAATACCTGCTTTCCGATCCAACTTTCATCAGCCCGATCACCCACTTCCACTACGATCCCCGCCCCATCGGAACCTGGGGTAACGGGTAGACTTATTCCCGGATACCTCCCTTTTTGAATCCAAACATCCCGGTGATTCAGGGCCGCGGCCATAATTTTGACAATAGCCTCTCCTTTGCCTGCTACGGGAGGGGCTGTCTCCTCCAGATGGATGGGTTCGTGTAAGTTTCTGAGTATCGCTGCTTTCACTCCAAAATTTTTTAGCCCTTGAATGTATAACGTAGCGAAGTAGATAAAACTTTTTTTATTTACAATTGTTTATCGTCGACTCTAGAATTCTTTTTTAAAACCTTTCATTTCAGCGCTATAAAACCGTTGAGTGATTAAGTGATATTTAGGGTAATAGCATTCTCACTCCTCAAATTAACTTTACTACCGTTTCTGACGTCCGGCTAGAATAGCTTGTCTGACACTATCGTTATGAGTGTCGAGGAGCGCTTTGGCTTCTTCAGGACTAATATTCAACTCGTCCATTACCATACGTATAGCCCTATTCACTAGTTTATGATTGGTCAGCTGCATATCAACCATTTTATTACCTTTCACCCTCCCCAGACCAATCATCACAGAGGTAGATAGCATGTTCAATGCTAATTTTTGGGCAGTACCGGCTTTCATACGTGTACTACCCGTTACAAATTCAGGTCCTACAATAATTTCTACGGGGTATTCTGCTGCTTGCGCTACCGGAGAGTTTTCGTTACAAACGATGCACCCGGTAAGGATCCCGTTCTTACGCGCTTCGGTCAGGCCCCCAACCACATAGGGGGTCCGTCCTGATGCGGCAATTCCGATCAAAGAATCGTTGGAAGTTATGTTCCATTTTTGCAAGTCATTCCAAGCTTGTTCGGCATCGTCCTCTGCATTCTCCACAGCCTTTCGAATCGCCCCATCGCCACCGGCTATGATTCCCACGACCAGATCATAGGGGACGCCATAGGTTGGTGGACATTCCGAAGCATCGACGATACCTAACCTACCGCTTGTCCCTGCACCGATGTAAAACAGTCGCCCTCCTTTTCTCATTCTTTCCAAAACGGCTTCGGCCAAGCGAGTTAGTTGTGGAATAGCTTTTTCGACTGCGAAGGGCACGGTCTTGTCTTCCTGATTAATATTCCTTAACAACTCCTCGACACCCATTTTCTCTAGATCCTGGTAATGTGAGGGGGCTTCTGTAATCATTTTCGGTTCCTGCGACATCTTATTACGGTATTTGTTCAGATCAAATCACAAAATTAGGATTTTACGGTTATCCCCCACCAAGGGGCCTAATATCAGGGTTGTAGATTAAAGTATAGCCTGACCTTATAAATATCATTTTTGATAGATATCTTCTTTTTTGTCTTTACCCTTTAACTTCGAAAGTTTCAATTTTTAAGCTCCACTACCCTATCCATAAACTTGAAAATATTTAGAATTAACCGTGATTTTCAGCTTTTGTCTCCAAAATCAGCTGTGGTCTTGAAAATAATTAAAATAACATTTGGAAAATAGGATTCTTCCCACCTTATTTGTGTCACCAATTAAAAATTAGCGAAATTTCGCTGAGCAAGTTTAAACCTCATTGAAACCATGGCCGGGATGCTAACAATTTACGAGCTACTACTTCCACCCGAATGAGAGTGGGTGTTCTGATTGTAAATCCCAGGCGCCTCACTCATGACCAACGAGCGGGGCTTTTTTATTTAAACTCCTAACAACCATGTCGAACGAATTAAACAAATACTCCAAAACGCTAACACAGGAAGTAACCAACCCTGCGGCACAGGCCATGCTGTACGGTATCGGCCTTAAAGAAAAGGACCTCAGCAAACCTCAAATCGGTATTGCCAGTACCGGCTACGAGGGGAACCCTTGTAACATGCACCTGAACGGCCTGTCGGTCTACGTAAAACAGGGCATACAAGCAAGTGGTGAAATGGTGGGGCTTATCTTTAATACCATTGGTGTGTCGGACGGGATGACAAACGGCAATGATGGAATGCGGTATTCCCTTCCCAGCCGTGATATTATTGCTGATTCGATCGAAGCAGTGGTATCGGCGCAATGGTACGATGGGTTGGTAGCTGTGGTGGGTTGTGACAAAAACATGCCAGGTGCATTAATGGCCATGGCACGCTTGGACCGACCTGCTATTATGGTGTATGGAGGCACAATTCGTTCGGGGCATTACAAAGGACAAAGTTTGGATATCGTTTCAGCATTTGAAGCCTTGGGAAAGAAGTTTGCAGGTACGATATCTGATGAAGATTATAAAGGAGTAATCCAAAACTCAATCCCTGGGCCTGGTGCCTGTGGAGGGATGTATACGGCTAACACCATGTCGTCGTCGATTGAAGCGATGGGGCTGAGTTTACCGTTTAGTAGTACATTTCCGGCAACCCATCAGGGTAAACAAGAGGAGTGCAAGAAAATCGGGGCTGCTATGAAGAAGCTCCTGGAGATGGATCTCACCCCTTCTAAAATCATCACCCGCAAGTCTCTTGAAAACGCCTTAACCATTGTCATGGCTTTGGGAGGATCTACCAATGCGGCACTCCATTATTTGGCCATTGCCCGCGCTGCAAATATCCCTCTTACCCTGGACGATATTCAAAAAATCTCGGACCGTGTACCGTTCATTGCTGACCTGAAACCTTCGGGCAAGTACTTTATGGAAGATATGTTGGCCATCGGGGGTGTACCGGCGGTTATGAAATACCTTTACAAGGAAGGATTGATTCACGGCGACTGTCTGACAGTTACGGGAAAAACCGTTGCAGAAAATCTGGAGGACGAGAAAGATCTGGACTTCGAAGCACAAAAAATTGTATTCCCTTTATCGAATCCAATTAAGAGTTCCGGACATATTCAGATTCTATATGGTAATTTAGCTCCCAATGGTGCTGTCGCTAAGATTACTGGTAAGGAAGGTTTGCGTTTTCATGGTACGGCAAAAATCTGTGAACACGAATCAGAAATTATCGATGCCCTGGCGAAAGGCGAAATAAAACCAGGCCATGTAGTAGTTATTCGAAACTCGGGACCTAAAGGTGGACCGGGTATGCCTGAGATGTTAAAGCCCACTTCCGCTGTCATGGGTGCCGGTTTAGGCGACAAAATAGCCCTGATTACAGACGGTCGTTTTTCAGGAGGAACCCATGGCTTTGTCGTAGGCCACATTACTCCTGAAGCTTTCGAAGGTGGCCCCATCGCCCTAGTAAAAGACGGAGATGAAATCACAATCGATGCCACCACTCGGGAGTTGACCCTGCATGTGTCAGACGAAGAGCTGGCTAGTCGAAAAGCCGCCTGGGTGCCACCAACACCGCAGTTCACTAAAGGAATTTTGGGTAAATATATTCGTAACGTTAAGTCAGCAAGCGAAGGTTGCGTCACTGACGAGGGTTAGGAAAATACCATTTTTATAATCGATCACTCAATTTCACCAGAGCAATGGAATTAAAAGAAAACTTGGGAGTTTCAACCTCCCTCCATTCAGACTCTCAGAATACAACCGTTGCGGCTTCGGAAACGGAGTTAATTAACGGTTCCCATGCGGTGATGCGCTCTTTACTAGCCGAAGGGGTTGATACTATTTTCGGTTACCCAGGAGGAGCAATCATGCCGGTCTATGATGCTTTGTACGATTATCAAGATCAACTCAATCATATACTTGTAAGACATGAGCAAGGTGCGGGTCATGCTGCGGAAGGCTATGCTCGCATGTCGGGGAAGGTCGGAGTTTGTCTGGTCACGTCGGGGCCTGGAGCTACCAATTTGGTCACGGCCATTGCTGATGCCATTATTGATTCAACTCCAATGGTTTGTGTGATCGGTCAAGTGGCCAAACATCTGCTAGGCACAGATGCTTTCCAGGAAACCGATGTGATGGGCGTCACCATGCCTATTACGAAATGGAATTACCAAGTCACTTCGGCCGATGAAATCCCCGAAGTGATGGCGAAAGCTTTTTATATTGCCAAGTCTGGAAGACCGGGACCGGTACTGATCGATATCACGAAAAGTGCACAAATAGAAATGATGACCAAACCATTTGTGTACAAGCCCTGCACTTCCATGGTTAGCTATCGTCCACGCTTGGTCCCCAAGCAGGAACAACTTGAGAAAGCCGCTGAGTTGATTAATGCAGCCAAAAAACCTTTCTTATTTGTAGGGCATGGTGTGAAGATTTCAGGTGCTGAAAAAGCCTTGGAAGCATTTCTTGAAAAAACCGGTATTCCTTGTGCATCTACCTTATTAGGTCTTTCGTCAATTGCCGTGGACCACCCACTCTACATGGGTTGGCTAGGGATGCATGGAAACTATGGCACCAATGTTTTAACCAATGAATGCGACTTAATCATAGGAGTAGGTCTACGCTTTGACGATCGCGTAACGGGTGACGTTAGCCGTTATGCCAAGCAAGCAAAAATTGTACATGTAGACATAGACCCCTCCGAGATCGATAAGGTCGTCAAAGCAGATGCACCCGTGATTGGCGATGCTCGTGTCGTCTTGGAGATGTTGTTACCGCTGGTTAAGGAAGGTTCTCACTCAGAATGGATCGCCGAGTTTGACAAATATGCTCAAATGGAAGATGCGCAAATAACGCAGCCTGAACTAGCTGCCACCAGTGAGAAAATCAAAATGGCGGAGGTTGTCCGGAGTCTTTCCGACAAAACGAAGGGACAGGCTGTGATCGTAGCTGACGTCGGTCAACATCAAATGATGGCTGCACGGTACTACCAATTCAAACGCCCTAACTCTTTCATAACTTCAGGGGGATTAGGCACGATGGGTTTTGCGTTACCAGCTGCCTTCGGAGCAAAAGTGGGTGATCCTTCGAGAGATGTCTATACATTTATCGGAGACGGATGCTTCCAAATGACTATACAAGAATTGGGTACGATTGCCCAAAGCAAGTTACCGGTTAAAATCATCATTCTTAATAATAACTTTTTGGGGATGGTACGCCAGTGGCAGCAATTGTTCCACCAAAAGAGATATTCATTCGTGGAGCTGGAAAACCCCGATTTCATTGCGATTTCGAAAGGATTCGGAATTGACGGCCATCGTTGCACTAAACGAGAAGAACTATCGGACTCCCTCGACCAACTAATTGCTTCCGACAAACCTTATGTACTAGAGGTTTTGGTCGAAAAAGAAGAGAATGTATTCCCGATGGTTCCGGCCGGAGCTTGTGTTTCAGACATCCGATTGAAATAAACAACGGCCCAAAAATATCGATTCCTTATTTTAGTTTCCGACATGTCAAATACATCGCCTACCGCAGCGGGTACACTCTATACCATCTGCGTATTTACTGAAAATACCATTGGCCTTCTCAATAAAATCACTATTCTGTTTAGTAGAAGGCGAATAAATATCGAGAGCCTCACTGTTTCCGAAAGTGAAAGGAAGGGCGTATCGCGTTTCACCATCGTAATCCATCACACCTCACGGGAGGAAGTGGAAAAGCTGGTGAGGCAAATTCGTAAGATTATTGAAGTTTTAGCGGTTTTCGGTTACCTGAATGAAGAAATCGCTTACAATGAAATTGCCATGTTCAAGATTTCTACCCTAAGTGGCGCGAAGCCTTTGGACGTAGAAGTTATAAACAAAATATATAAAGCCTGGGTGGTATATTGGGGACTGGATTATGTAGTTATTGAGAAAACTGGCACCCTGGAGGAAATTTTCGACTTTTTTAATTACATCAAGCCGTATGGTATCCTGGAGTTTGTGAGGTCTGGAAGGGTGGCCGTAAGTAAATCATCCAAGAGTCTGAGCGATTACCTACCCGAAACCGAGTGGGAATATTACCTATAATCAATTCCGGATCACCGTGTATTTAAAATATTCGTTTCCGGTTTTATTCTGTTGCCTTCCCATTGTCGTATTTTATTGGGTTGTTAATTCCATGGCCGTCAATGTCCCCTATCAGGATGACTTTGATGGCTTGTTAGAACCGGTTCTGTTTATTCATCAAAATGACCCAACATTTTCGGAATGGTGGCAGGCCTTGTTCACTCAGGACGACGAAAGGAGAATTGTGGTGGACAGGTTGGCAGCTTATGTCTCCTATCTGATCAGTGGGCATATCAATTTAAGAGGACTTATCCTCGTTGGAACCTTAAACCTACTCTTATTGGGGTGGGTATTTTATCGTTGGTTTCGCTCAACAAAAACCCCCTGGGTGTTGGGCTTAGCCATCCCTTGGGTGCTTTTCAATATACAGTATTACGAAACAATTTTCTGGTCTATGATCCCCTTTCAGCATCTATCTGCATTTATCTGGGGGATCCTTACCATGTGGCTATTGTCAAGAAATACGAAAAAAACCTATATAGCCGCTTTGATTTTTGGGGTGTTAACACTTTTTTCAGATGTGTCGGGAGCATTTACCCTGGGTTCGGGTGGTTTAATATTAGTAGCTCAGCACCGTTGGAAGGAGTTGCTTCTTTGGGTGATCATTTTGGGCGCATTTATACTTTATTATTTTACAGGTTTGGTAATTCCTGAATACCGCCCCAAATTTTCCGATAACTTCTCAAATCCGTTATTGTTATTATCCATTTTCACAGCGCTTTTCGGAATTTGGGCTGATCTAGGCCCTCAGACACCAGTTTTATTGAGAGAAAGTATGTCGGTGCTATTGGGGATTTTAACCATAGCATTGATAGCATACTTTCTGTATAAAACGATCATATCGCTCCTACAAACTAAGAAACCCCTCCATAAAGATGACGCTTTTATCTGGGGTGCAATTGCTTTCGTTGCGGTGGTATTAGCGACCTTAGCCATTGGTCGTGCATCGGAAGGGATGGAGTCTATATTTAAACCAAGGTACCGACATATGTACGTATTCTGGTTGCTCTTGGTTTACATTTTATCCATCAGAAATCTACCTCAATTGTTTTCCCAAGGAAAAGTTCAAATTACCACCCTGGTCATCTCTGTACTCTTTTGCTTCAATGCTTACTTGAGCTATTGGGGAGAACTTGACCAATTTAGGAAAACGCTACTTGCTGATGCATATCAATGGTATCATAACCGATCCCTACCGTCTTCGCCGATTTATTTATCGCTCAGGGATCGGGTCGACACGATTTATGAAGGAGTCTATAATGAAGGCATTTACAGACCTGAATCTTATCCATTTGCAAAGCTTCCTACGGCTCCTGTAGAAGGTAATGTAGACATCATATTGGATCAACACGACGGGAATGTTGAAGTAGAAGTCGTCAATTTTAAAAGAGGGGGGGGAAAAGATGATGGAGCTTATGTCTTATTCAAAGCGGCCAATGGAGAAACCCATATATTGCCTGCTTATCAGTCTGTTCGGCCTCCCCATCGAATACTTCTGGAAAAAAATTATTATTATCCGGGTGGACGAATCGCGCGTTATGGTACGGCCTATTTCCAATCAGACGTTTTCGACATTGAAATTGGTGTGATTGAAGGCGATCGTCAATACCGGCTTATTACTGGAAAACAATTACGTTTGTAAATTGATAGCTATATACGAATAATATCTAATCACTAAACAAGTTATAACAAAAATGGCAAAGTTGAATTTTGGAGGAGTAGAAGAAGAAGTAGTAACCCGTGAAGAATATCCCCTAGAAAAAGCCCAGGCCTTTCTTGAAGGTGAAACCATTGCAGTAATTGGATACGGTGTACAAGGACCTGGTCAAAGCTTAAACTTGCGTGACAATGGTTTAAATGTAATCGTAGGTCAAAGAAAAGGTGGAAAAACCTGGGATAAAGCGGTTGCTGACGGTTGGGTACCCGGCGAAACCTTATTCGAAATCGAAGAAGCACTTCAAAGAGGTACTATTATCTGTTATCTCCTTTCCGACGCAGCTCAAATCGAACTGTGGCCTACTGTAAAAAAACATTTAACCCCGGGCAAATCGTTGTATTTTTCACACGGTTTTGGAATCACTTACAAAGACCAAACAGGTATCATTCCTCCTGCTGATGTGGACGTATTCTTGGTTGCTCCCAAAGGGTCAGGCACCTCCCTACGTCGTCTATTTGTAGAAGGAAAAGGACTTAACTCTTCATTCGCTGTTTATCAAGATGCTACAGGAAAGGCACGCGAAAAAGCCATCGCTCTTGGTATCGGTGTAGGATCCGGCTATTTGTTTGAAACCGACTTCTATCGTGAAGTAACTTCTGACCTTACCGGTGAACGTGGTACTTTGATGGGGGCCATCCAAGGTATTTTTGCAGCACAATATGAGGTTCTTCGTGAGAATGGTCACTCTCCTTCTGAAGCATTCAATGAGACTGTAGAAGAATTGACTCAATCATTAATGCCCCTTGTAGCTGAAAATGGAATGGACTGGATGTATGCCAACTGTTCTACAACTGCTCAACGTGGTGCGCTTGACTGGTGGAAACCTTTCCGTGACGCTACCAAACCCGTTTTTGAGAAACTTTATAATTCGGTCAAATCGGGTGAGGAAGCCAAAATTGCCATAACTCGGAACTCACAACCTGATTATCGCGAGAAACTCGAAGAAGAACTTAAAGAGCTTCGCGAATCAGAACTATGGCAAGCGGGTTCTACCGTAAGAAGTCTTCGCCCTGAAAGAAACTAAAATTGGCGTGCTGCCTGAATACAGCCAGCAATGGTTCATTCAGGCAGCCTTACCTATCCATTGACACTTAGTGAGCAATCAGTATACCACCGACTCGAAGGAACGACCCAGTTTGGAAAACATTATGGTCGCGGCCAACCGGCTTAAAAATGTAGTCGTGCATACGCCGTTGGTCTATAATGCCAACCTTTCGGAAAAGTACGAATGCTCTATTTATTTGAAAAGGGAAGATCAGCAAATCGTCCGGTCGTACAAGGCTAGAGGAGCTTACAACAAAATGGCTAGCCTTAGTCGCAAAGAGTTGAGCCGGGGCGTCGTATGTGCAAGTGCAGGGAACCATGCCCAAGGGGTCGCTTTTGCTTGTCGGGAAATGGGCGTCAAAGGTACTATCTTTATGCCTTCCACAACCCCGACTCAAAAAGTCAGACAAGTGGGAATGTTTGGTAAAGAATGGGTAGACATACGGTTAATCGGGGACACTTTCGACGACTCTTTCAAGGCGGCTCTGGCGTTTTGTGAATCCAGTCAATCGATATTTGTTCATCCATTTGATGATGTTCAGGTCATCGAAGGGCAAGGTACCATAGGACTGGAAATTCTGGATGACTGCAAGTTCGATATCGATTATCTACTGTTACCCATTGGTGGAGGTGGATTGGCCGCAGGTATCTCAACCGTTTTTAAAAAACTTTCCCCTTCCACCTTACTTATTGGCGCAGAGCCCAAGGGAGCTCCCTCATTAGTAGCATCCATGGAAGCAGGCAGGGTGGTAGAATTGGAGAACATCGATAAATTCGTTGACGGTGCCGCCGTAAAACGTGTGGGTGATCTTACCTTTGAAATCTGCCGAGAATCGCTCCATGAAGTTTTATTGGTCCCCGAAGGACGAGTTTGTTCTGTGATCCTACAGCTCTACAACGAGGATGCCATGGTTACTGAACCAGCCGGTGCGTTGTCCGTAGCTGCGTTGGAAGATATCAAAGACGAAATCAAAGGGAAAAATGTTGTCGTCATTATTAGTGGAGGGAATAATGACATTACACGTACCGAAGAAATCATGGAACGATCCATGCGGTACGAAGGGCTTAAACATTACTTTATCATCAGTTTCCCACAAAGAGCGGGTGCCTTAAGAGAGTTTCTGAATGTATTAGGCCCCGACGATGATATAACCCGTTTCGAATACATCAAGAAGACGAATAAAGAGCAGGGGCCTGCCTTAGTCGGAATAGAATTGAAACGGAAAGAGGATTACCATACGCTTGTGGACCGGATGAAAGAAGGGGGTATTGTGTTTGAATACGTCAACGATCAGCCCGAACTGTTTCGGTACTTGGTGTAAACTGAATACAGCCATCATAGAACCCCAGGCCTTATCCCAATAAAAACGTTAACTTTGCCAATATGGGATACAAACAACCTCACTTCCTCATCGGGCAAATCGGAATAACGTTTATTAACATTCCACAGGAATCGGGTATGCTTTAGCACTGTTATAAGCTAAATGAAGTCATTAATTATGCGAGTCATACGGCCCTATATTTTTTTTCTGCTTTTTCTTTCCAGTCTGAATGTAAGTGCTCAATTTCAAAAGCATGCAAATTTTGAAGTTTCTGCCTCTACAAAAGAGGTCCTAATAGGGGATGAAATTGAAATTGTCCTACGTGCTGTTATCGATAGAGATTGGTATCTTTACTCTTCGGACATCGATCCGGACTTAGGGCCTACACCTACTTCGATTACCTTCGAGCCCCATCCTTCCTTTGAAGTAGTTGGAAAGTTAGTCCCGATCGGTGCGCAGAAAAAATACGACAAGATATGGGAAGCTGATATTACCTACTTTGAAAACCGGGCTACCTTTCGCCAGAAAATTAAGATTTTAGACAAGAATCCGGTCATTCAGGGCGAAATTGATTTTTTGACCTGCAGTAATGTTTCCGGCCTTTGTGTGCCTGGTAATGATGAATTCCTTATTTCCGGCTTGAATGTGCAGGAAAAACCAAAGGGATCGACAGTTACCGAAACGACCCCGTCCACAACTACTTCAATATCCCTAGAAACTGCCTCCCCTTCAAACGATTCGGGTGAAGGCGTAATAGAATCTGATGAGAATAAGGAAGCCGTCGCCGCTGATACCAACACGGTTATCCAGGAAGATTTCCCCATGGTTACCGAGCAAAGCGGAAGTGATTCTTCATTGTGGGCTTTTGCGTTGGCGGCATTTCTTGCTGGTCTTGCTGCATTACTGACACCTTGTGTATTCCCTGTCATCCCCATGACGGTTACCTATTTCACTAAGCAAGAAAATGGCAGAAAAAAGGCTTTGGTTTACGGTGCGTCCATCATACTAATTTATACCTTCATTGGTGTCATCGTCTCACGGATCAACGGCCCAGCTTTCGCCAACTTTTTAAGCACTCACTGGATTCCCAATGTGCTTTTTTTCCTGATATTTTTCATGTTCGGACTTGCTTTCCTGGGCATGTTTGAAATCGTAATCCCCAGTTCGTTGATTAATAAAATTGATTCGAAAGCGGATCAAGGTGGACTTACCGGCGTGTTTTTCATGGCGTTTACGTTGGTATTGGTCTCATTTTCCTGTACAGGTCCGATCGCAGGTAGTATATTAGTGGCGTCAGCAGGCGGTCAGGTAATCAAACCCATCGTTGGGATGATTGCCTATTCAGCGGCCTTCGCCATTCCATTTACCCTATTTGCGCTCTTCCCAGGCTGGCTAAAAAGTCTTCCCAAATCGGGAGGATGGTTGAATACTGTAAAGGTGGTTCTTGGTTTTTTAGAGTTGGCCTTGGCATTGAAATTTCTCAGTATCGCCGATCAGGTCTATCACTGGCGAATTTTGGACCGTGAAATTTACCTCGCTTTCTGGATTGTGATATTTTCCTTCCTCGGCTTCTATTTACTGGGCAAAATTCGCACCCCTCACGATTCCCCCATTGAAAAGTTAAGTGTTCCGCGGATATTGCTTTCCATAGTAACTTTCACCTTCGTCGTGTATATGATTCCGGGGATGTGGGGCGCTCCCTTAAAAGCTCTGGCGGGTTACCTACCTCCGCAAACTACGCAAGATTTCGATTTATACACCGCCTCTACCGTAGCCCCAACTAAAGATGCGACAGACCTAACAACTGTCAAGTATGGGGACTTATTCAAACTTCCCCACGGTCTCAACGGCTTTTTCGAACTGGAACAAGCCTTGGAACACGGAAAAAAAACGGGGAAGCCTATATTCATTGATTTTACAGGTCACGGCTGTGTGAATTGTCGGGAAATGGAAGCTAGGGTATGGAGCCATCCTGATGTATTATCAAGACTGCAGAATGATTATGTCATTGTAGCGCTGTATGTTGACGATAAAACGCGGCTACCCGAGTCGGAATGGTACACTTCATCCTTCGATAATCGAGTAAAAAAGACGATTGGCGCTCGAAATGCGGATATTCAAATCGTTCGCTATAACAACAACGCCCAACCGTATTATTGCTTGGTCGACCATGACGGGTCACTCTTGGTTCCACCGACCCATTACGATCTAAACCCCCAAAACTTTGCTGCCTTTCTGGATCGCGGTAAAGTAGCTTTTGAAAATAAGAAAAGATGAAAATGCAACCCGACTCATTGTCGAAATCATTTAACGTAAAGCATTGCTCAAGAGGCGATTTACCTTCCTTGAAGGCCTTGGCTTGAGGTGACAGAAATGAACGTAAATAGAATGCTTATTTTTTTCTGTTATAAATATCAAAATAGCCCAACTTTTGTGTGTGGCGTATGAACAATTAATACAAAGTACATCTATCTGTTATTCAGCCATTTACAGCCAAATAGAAAAAAGTGACAACCTATATAAATAAGTGTTAAAGTACTGTTTTTGCATTAATTCTGAGTTTGTTTACAGTTTTTTGACGAACTTTGTTAATTAGGCCCACATAGAAATAAAAAAGTAACAATTATGAGTTTTCAACCTACCACATTGTTCGATAAAGTTTGGGACGCGCACGTGGTGCGAAAGATCGAAGACGGCCCGGATGTTCTATTTATCGACCGGCATTTTATTCACGAAGTTACCAGTCCTGTTGCATTTTTAGGTCTGAAACAAAGAGGTCTGAGTGTTCTATTCCCAGAACGTACCTTTGCCACTGCTGACCATAATACCCCTACTATTAACCAACATCTTCCTGTACAGGATCCACTCAGTGCTAACCAATTGAAAGCATTGGAAACCAATACCCGTGAATACGGTATTAGCCACTGGGGTTTAGGCAATCCTAAAAACGGGATCGTTCACGTGGTTGGCCCTGAAAATGGAATTACGCAGCCCGGAATGACGATCGTATGTGGTGACAGTCATACCAGTACCCATGGTGCTTTTGGTGCAATTGCCTTCGGTATCGGTACGAGTGAGGTTGAAATGGTTCTAAGTAGCCAGTGCATTATGCAGCCGAAGCCTAAAAAGATGCGAATTACGGTCAATGGGCAATTGGGGCCATGTGTACTTCCCAAAGACGTAATTCTTTATATCATTAGTAAAATCAGTGCTAGTGGTGCAACCGGCTATTTTGTCGAGTATGCCGGTGAGGTTTTCGAAAATATGAGCATGGAAGGTCGTATGACCGTCTGTAACATGAGTATAGAAATGGGTGCTCGCGGGGGTATGATCGCTCCTGATGAAACGACATTCAACTATATCAAAGGGCGTGAAAAATCGCCAAAAGGAGCTGATTGGGACAGAATGTTAGCTTATTGGAAGACGCTTAAAACCGACGAAGGAGCTACTTTTGACAAAGAGCTTACTTTCCAAGCCGAAGACATTCAACCCATGATCACCTACGGTACCAATCCAGGAATGGGGGTAGGTATTAGTGAAAAAATTCCTTCAGCGGAAGAAGCCGGAGAAGCCCCCGCGACCTATCGCAAAGCCTTGGATTACATGGGCTTCAACGAATTTGAAGATATGATAGGGAAACCTGTTGATTACGTATTCCTAGGCAGTTGTACCAACGGTCGCATTGAAGACTTCCGGCAATTTGCTAAAGTCGTTGCAGGGCGTAGAAAAGCCGATAACGTAACGGCCTGGTTGGTACCAGGTAGCCGCACGGTAGAAGCACAAATTAAAGAAGAGGGTATTTATGATATTTTAGTCAATGCGGGCTTCAATCTCAGACAACCGGGATGTAGCGCATGTTTGGCAATGAATGACGATAAGATTCCAGCCGGAAAACTCGCTGTAAGTACCAGCAACCGGAACTTTGAAGGTCGTCAAGGCCCAGGTTCTCGAACCCTATTGGCAAGCCCGTTAACGGCAGCCGCAGCAGCTGTAACCGGAGTCGTTACTGACCCCCGTACGTTAGCGATAGATTAATTTTTTTAACTCAATTTGATCGAATTACCGAGATGGCATACGATAATTTTACGGTACTGGAAAGCACAGCCGTACCTTTACCGATAGAGAATGTTGATACTGACCAAATCATACCCGCGCGTTTTTTAAAGGCAACCGAAAGAAAGGGGTTTGGTGACAACCTTTTCCGTGATTGGCGTTACGACCGCGATGGGAACCCTATTCAAGACTTCATTTTAAACAATCCTATTTACAGTGGGAAAATCCTAGTTGCTGGAAAAAATTTCGGGAGTGGGAGTAGTCGTGAGCACGCAGCTTGGGCTGTATATGATTATGGTTTCCGCTGTGTGGTCAGCAGTTTTTTTGCGGATATCTTTCGTAACAACTGTTTGAATGTCGGCATACTTCCCGTCCAGGTTAGTCCCGAATTTTTGGAAGATATCTTTAGAGCCATCGAAGCCGATCCAAAAGCTCTCCTTACGGTAAATTTGCCTGAACAAACCATTACTATTCAAGCAACCGGAAAATCGGAGTCGTTCGACATTAATGGCTATAAGAAAAACAATTTAATGAACGGATTCGACGATATTGATTATCTGCAAAGTATCAAAGACGAAATCCTAGCATTCTCAGAAAAAGCGGTATACTAGCCCTCATGTAGTCGCAAAGGACTTCAGACGGTCTGAAAAAATGATGAATTCTGTTGAATCAACTTTGGTCCAATCGATGGATAACGTAAAAACCGAGACGGGAAAACGTTACATCGAAATCATGGATACGACCCTACGTGATGGAGAACAAACCAGTGGAATCTCCTTCAATAGTGCCGAAAAGCTCCACATTGCCCGATTACTACTCACTGAGTTAAATGTCGACCGAATTGAGATCGCCAGTGCACGTGTGAGTGAGGGTGAACTGAATGCTGTAAAAAATATTACAGCATGGGCTGCCAAAGAAAATATGCTGCATCGGGTAGAAGTACTCACTTTTGTAGATGGGGACGTTAGCATAAAATGGATGGAGGATGCAGGTGCCAAGGTAATGAATCTGCTTACCAAGGGTAGCCTGAACCATTTAACGCACCAGCTTCACAAAACTCCGGAAACTTTTTTCGAAGAGGTGCGTGAGGTGATTACAACAGCCCACGAAAGGGGTATTGCCGTGAATGTCTACCTCGAAGATTGGAGTAATGGCATGCGTCATAGTCGGGAATATGTTTATCAATTTGTTGAATTTCTTCAAACATTACCTGTTAAACGAATCCTCCTTCCCGACACCTTAGGTGTCTTACATCCCGCTGAAACCTTTGAATTTGTCCGGGATATGGTGAGTCGTTACCCTGATACTCACTTCGATTTTCACGCTCATAACGATTATGATTTAGCGAATGCCAATGTAATGGAAGCCTTGCGGGCAGGTGCCGCTGGTGTACATTTAACGATCAACGGCATGGGCGAACGGGCAGGTAATGCGGCCTTGGCTAGTGCGATTGCGGCGATACACGACTTTATGCCTCAATTGACCACAGGAGTATCTGAAAAAGCTCTTTACTCGGTAAGTAAGTTAGTGGAAACATTTTCCGGATTTAGAATCCCGGTCAACAAACCGGTCGTTGGTGAAAACGTCTTCACACAAACGGCAGGTATCCACGCAGATGGAGATAAAAAGAACAATCTCTATTTCAACGATTTACTTCCAGAGCGATTTGGTAGGCAGCGCCAATATGCATTGGGTAAAACCAGCGGCAAAGCCAATATCGAAAATAATCTGAAACAACTGGGGATAACCCTTTCAGACGAAGATCTAAAAAGGGTAACTCAACGAATCATTCAGCTAGGCGATCGCAAGGAAGCGGTGACCCAAGCAGATTTACCCTATATTATCAGTGATGTTATTGATCACTCCAAGCTCCAAGAAAAAGTAGTACTTGAGAACTATCTCCTCAGTCATAGCAAAGACATGCGGCCGAGTGCTACGCTGAAACTGCGAATAGGGACGACCGTCATTGAAGAACATGCCCAAGGTGACGGCCAGTACGATGCGTTTATGAACGCCCTGAAAAGGGTTTACAAGCAACGTAAAAAACAGTTACCTGCTCTTAGTGATTACATGGTACGAATCCCACCCGGTGGTAAAACAGATGCTCTTTGCGAAACGGTAATTACTTGGCAACTAGACAACGGCACTGAGTTTAAAACAAGAGGGTTAGACAGTGACCAAACGGTGAGCGCAATTTTGGCTACAATTAAAATGCTTAATATGATCGATTCCTAGCCGGCCGTTGGTTACTTCAAGAATTGATACAGAAGCAATAAAAATAAAGCCGCAGCGATCACTACATACCAACGATAATACAATAGCCTTATTTTCAGTATTTGCCATCGGGTTCGAAATGATTCAATTTCACTTACTTGTCCGATAGACGATCGGATTCTACCCCAGAGTGAGTGTACTTCTTCATTTGTTAAGGAGTTTTTAAATTGCCATTCGGAAGACATTTGCACCAGCTCTCTGGCTTCTATGACGGTGTCTTCCATTTCGGGATATTTCTTTAACCATCCCTCCCAATAGCTTTTAAATGGCGGATCGTTGGGGTACCTTACCCAGTGAATAAACAAACGCTCCATTGCCAACTCCTCAGCAGAATATTCGGAAAAAGGTTTCATCGGTGATGTCGGCAACGGTTTCAATAGATTCAGAGCTTAGGAAATCGCAACAGTTTAATCGCGTTCCGCAACCTGACATCCCAGCACGCGATTTTACTCTATTAAAGAAACCACCCCTACGGATTTACTGATGCCTTGTGGGTTTGAAAATTTAGAAA
>ENA-UOVV01000098-UOVV01000098.1-compost-metagenome-genome-assembly--contig:-NODE-98-length-132064-cov-17.801385_pt1 | contig 132064 bp, 102 predicted proteins | sample MGYA00238155_ERZ761577 | MGnify/ENA primary metagenome ERZ761577 (study PRJEB28898, sample SAMN06268775) | compost metagenome | isolation source: Emeryville, CA | place: USA:Emeryville, CA | collected...
TCCCTAAATTATAAAACTACGTTAATAATCGTAGCTAATTTTAGGGAAGATTACAGCCTGTCTTCGGGAGGCCTACAATAAAAAGATGATCCGGGAGAACCCTGCTCTCCGGGTAAAGCCTTTGAAAGCAGGCGACCCCCACCGACAGTTTCTTACTTTTGAGGAACTACAACTGCTGGCCAAAACACCTTGTGAAATTGATCTTCTGAAAAGGGCGTTCCTGTTCAGCGCACTTACCGGGCTTCGCTGGTCGGATGTAAAAGCGTTAACATGGGAGAATATCAAGTACAGCGAGCAAGATGGCTGGTTCGTTCAGTTCACCCAAAAGAAAACAAAGGGGGCAGAGACACTTCCGGTATCAGAACAGGCTATCAGGTTTTTAGGCGAAAAAACGGATGCGGCGACCCCTATTCTTGATGGATTACTGTACAGCTCATGGAACAACCTGAAACTGCGGGAATGGATTCTGGCGGCTGGTATAACCAAGAAGATCACCTTCCATTGCGCACGGCACAGCTTTGCCACTCTCCAGCTTTCCATGAATACGGATATATATACCGTTTCCAAAATGCTGGGGCACCGGCACTTGAAAACCACCGAGATCTACGCCAGGGTGATTGATAAAAAGAAGATCGAGCCGGCGAACAGTTATTTGCCTTTAGTGGCGGGAAGGGGTGACGAATTTTGACATGAATATTGGGAGGAAGGATTTGTGTACAAGGGACTCGTGCTGCGGTGTCTATGAGAGTTTTGAAAGTTTCAAAAATATGTAATAGCTCCCAGGATACCCGGTTCGGGCATCATTTCTTAGGTCGTTTATTGTATCCGATAGATGGGTCATTGGAATTATACATCAAGATGAATTCAATCTCCTTCCTGTTCACCTCTTGTTGCGTCGCTGTGTCGGACTCCCATAGAATTTCCTTTGTAACTAAGAAGCAACGCCTTTGCTCTCTAGTGAAATCCATTTCAATAAGTTTACCATCGGCGCTGCCAAAATAGTTTATACTGTCAGTTACATCCTGTCCGATATATATCTTTCCGTTCGGATAGGTGATTTTATAAATTACTTTTAGTCCATTGGTTTTCATCCGAACTCCTTTTCAATTATTCGCCTATACACGGCACGCCGAATTTATTTACAAAGTAAAAATATCCCGGTAAACGGATACGAGGCTGACACCAAACTGGTGTTGTACTAAAATCAAAAGACTATTTTGTCAATTTAATTGTAACAACCTTCTTGTCTTGAAGAATAACCAGCTCTCTGTTGGTCTTTTTAGCGTCCTCAATAAGCCGCTCCGAAACAAGATCTGATCCTTTAAGGATTTTCTTCTTGAGATCTGTCATGATGGGTTGACTACTTTCCATGTGCGTACTCTTTAATAATTATCCACTTTTCGGGATTTGCTATCTCAATCCCCAAACCCAAACTTGAAATTGCAATGAGGTCATATTTTGTTGATGAGTTGTTTACTAAAATGACCTCGTCACAAATAGGAAGATAGATGCCGAAAAAATTAACGATCCCACTCCTATATCGCCTCTTGATTACATCAGTCGGATATTGTGTCCGCCGGACTCAACCCTCTTCTGTACCATGTCTATTGCCATGTCAACACTGGGCAGCCAGAAGAAAAGCAAAGTAACTTTGTACCCTAAACCTTGGGCATAAAGGACTTTCTCCTTATAACTCTTTGTTGCCAATGTCGTTTCAAACGCAAAATCAACGCCTTCACTAAACAGTTCCCCGATTCGATGAAGCATTATCCGCCCAGCCTCAAAAGCTACTTTCTCCGGTCGGAAGGGGGGAAAGTCCTTTGGCAATCTCGTCGGCATTTACAAATTCAAAGCAATCTAAAATTTCTGGCAAAACAGTAACGAAGCTGTCGTCTTACCCGGCCCGTTACAACCAGCAATTATATATAGAATTTTCGTCAACTATTTTTGCTGTAAAAATACAGAATTTGCACTTGAAATTGCCGGCCACAGTTTTTGCCCAATGTGACGCCAAGCAACCATGTTAGCGGCACTTTACAACCCCTTCAACCCCTTCCTCCTGCAAAACTCATACACGGCCTCCAGCACCTCCTCCGTTTGCTGAAGCAGCAACCCACTTCGTGCCTCTGGTTCATCAAAATGATGCACGTCTGGCTTAACCCTGGGAAATAAAAATCTGTTTTTTTTTTCTACCTTGCAAGGGAGAAACACTACCTACTTGTTGTCGTCCCAACCACCATACCACGAGAAAACACTGTTGCAACAAATTGCGGCGGGAGAGGAGAAAGCATTTAAAACTCTTTTTGAACGCACCTACCCGGCCGTTTACCGGGCTGCGTTGCTGGTTACGGCTTCCCCGTATTTTGCTGAAGAAGTGGTGCAGGATGTTTTTCTGATGCTTTGGGTGAAGCGCAGGGATCTTCCCGGTATTGCCGATTTTCGGTCGTATGTTTTTATAGTGGCCCGGAACCAGGCGTACAAAACTCTGAAAAAGCAGCTCCGCTGGCAGCAGTTGCAGGAAGAAAGTCCGCAGACGGCGGAAGAACAGGCCCACCTGTTGGACATTGAGGAGCGTTTGGAAACGGCCGAAATTCTCCGTGTTTACGAAAACGCAGTTAATGCGCTGCCGCCCCGGCAGCAGCAGGTGTTTAAACTTAGCAAGCAGCAGCGGCTAAGCCGCGAACAGGTGGCCCGGCACATGCAAATTAGCCCCGAGACCGTAAAAAAATACCTAGCGCTGGCGGTATTGAATATTCGTGCGTACTGCCAGAAAAATGCGCCTGAGCTGCTTCAAAGTATTTCTGCCCTGCTGGTGATCAACAGAATGTCGTAAATATTTTTCCCGGCTCCATACCCCCTTTTTGCCTCCCCCCGGCTCTTCAATTTATATACACTATGGAAAAAGAACGGCTTGATGAATGGTTCCTGCAACGGCTTTCGGGTACAATAACGCCGGAAGAAGAGCGGGCATTCCGGCTTTTTGTATCGGATACTGCCAACCAGGAGTTGGTGGAAAGCTATATTGCAAATATCTTGGAACAGTCACCGGACCTCGATCTGCCATCGCCCGAAGCAGAAAAAGCGCTGTTGGACCGGATATTGAGCAATGCTTCTGCCGGAACACGGTCCGGGAATGTACGCACCCTTTGGCGCTGGGGCTGGGCTGCGGCAGCAATTATTCTTTTTGCCGCAGGTGGCCTTTATTTATGGATGAACAGGGATGAAAAAGTTCGCAGCAACGTAATGGCAAAGCAGGAGCAGAAGGCCGATATTGAAGCGGGAAAAGATGGCGCGATACTTACCCTGGCAGACGGCCGGCAAGTGGTGCTGGATAGTTTGGGAAACGGCATTGTGGCAACGCAAAACGGCATAAACCTGCAGTTGAATAACGGGCGGTTGGCCTATGAAGCCGTAGTTGGAGGGAGGTCAGTCCGTGCCAGGCCGCTCCCTTCACAACGTGGTACGGCCGTTTATAATGTTTTGACTACACCCAAAGGCCGCCAGTTCCGGCTGGTATTGCCCGATGGCAGTAAGGTTTGGCTGAATGCCGCTTCTTCTATAAAATATCCCGTTGTTTTTGATGAAGAAGAACGCAGGGTAGAAATTTCCGGCGAAGTGTATTTAGAGGTTGCCCATTCCACTTCCTCTGAAGGTGAGAATATTGCTTTTATTGTTCAAACAGCCAACCAGCAAATCCGGGTTTTGGGCACTTCCTTCAACGTTAATGCTTATGATGATGAGGGGGCTGAAAAAACAACGTTGATTGAGGGTTCTGTTCGGGTAACGGCGGGAGGTGATAGTTCATGGGGCACATCCGCAGGGGCCAACCCGGGTGTTCGCAGGAAGTTCGTCATATTAAAACCAGGTCAACAGGCATCCGTTTTATTCCATCAATTCCAAAAATTTCCTCCAATCCAGGTTCAGGCTGTAGACGTTGACAGAGTCATAGCCTGGAAAAACGGTTTCTTCCAGTATAACAACGCCGATATTGAAACCATTATGCGGCAGGTGGAACGCTGGTATGATGTGAAGGTAAGCTATCCTAACGGCATCCCCGCCGATCGTTTCAGCGGTACGATCCCCATGCACGTAAGCCTGTCTCATTTTCTCGACATTCTCAAGTACAGCGATATAAAGGCTTCCATCAACGGCAACAACCTGATTATTTCACCATAAAAACCATTGCACTACATGAAGATGCTACAAGTGCCAAAGTAACAACAACCAACAACGGGCAATAAAAAACCGGAATGCGGTCACATTCCGGCTGAATGCCTGGCTACACAAACAACTGCTGCATTACTGTTCCTCCCGAAAGGTGGAATGGTTGTTTCTTAACCAAAACGTAACAAAGGTATGCTTTTAAGTCATTGCATAGCCGTTCCCCGTTTCCGGGGCAACAGGCTATTGGCCAAAACACTGCCAGCTATGAGAATCACTGCTTTTCTGCTTCTTGTAACCTGCCTTCAGGTACAGGCCAGGGGATTCGGCCAGCAGATCACGCTCACATTTGCCAACACCCCGTTGCCGGAAGCGTTCGATGCCATCAGCCGCCAGAGCGGCTATAAGTTTTTCTTTAATGAACGGCTGATCAGGAAAGCCAAAACAGTAACCGCAAAATTGGAGAACGTATCGCTGAGCGATGCACTGGACCTGTGCTTCAAAGGGCAGCCCTTCGGTTATGCCATCGTGGAAAAAACGGTGGTCATCAAACCGCTGGCGTCACCTCCGGCCAGTTCTTCGTTGCCGGAAACGCCCATCGCCGTGGATCCTGTTCCCATTTCCGGAGTAGTAACCGGGCCCGATAACCAGCCGCTGGAAGGTGTTTCCGTTTCCGTTAAAGGTTCCGCCCGGGGAGCTTATACCAACCAGTACGGGAAGTTCAGCATTCTGGCGGGAGAAAAGGATAAAACGCTGGTGTTTTCCTTTGTGGGCATGAAAACCCTTGAGGTTCCCATTAACGGGAAGACTGTTATAAATGTTACACTGGAAGCAAGCACTACGCCACAGGACGAAATAGTGGTGGTTGGTTACGGTACGTCCAGGGTGCGCGATATGACCGGATCCGTAGCCAGGCTTACCGCAAAGGATTTTGAAGGAACTCCGCCCCACGCCGATATGGCAGCCATGCTTCAGGGCAAGGCGGCCGGCGTAAACGTAATGATCGCCAATGGAGCGCCCGGCGCTACCGTAGCCGTGCAGATCAGGGGAATATCTTCGCTTACGGGAAATAACCAACCCCTGTGGGTGATTGATGGTATTCCGCAGTACAGCGCAGACGGAAGCGATATTGCCGACGTTCTGTACAACTTCAATGTGAACGATGTGGAGTCTATCGATATTCTGAAGGACGCGTCCGCCACAGCCATTTACGGCTCCCGCGCGGCCAACGGAGTTATCCTTGTAACTACCAAGAAGGGAGGCCGGAATATGCGCCCGAAAATCGATTTCTCCTATAACGTAGGCGTTCAGGTGCAGCGCGACCAGTTCCGGATGCTCACAACAGACGAGTTTAAAGATGTGCTCGTTGATGCTGCCCGGAACTACTTCTCTACATCAGGTACCGCACCGGCTTCCGGCGGCATTTCCCTGATTCTCGATAATACAAAAGTGGTTTCCGGCGCCGAAGTGGATTATTTCTCCGCCCCCATTCGCGAGAATCTGTTTTACAATGGTATAACCAACTGGTGGGACGAGATGACCCAAAATTCCGTAGAATCCAAATACGATGTTTCGGTAAGAGGCGGGAACCAGGGGGCCAGCTACTATATTTCTTTCGGACTTATTGACCAGGAAGGTATTGTAAAAGGAAGCGACCGGCGTGGATACATTGGCCGCCTTAACTTCGACACACGTATAGGCGAAGGCTTGAAAGCAGGAATTGCGCTCAACGGATCTTATTCTGCTACCAACAACAAAGACAATATGGTCGATAAGATATGGAACTTTCGTCCTGATCTTCCCATGTACGACGAGAACGGAAAAATTTTCGATCCTGGTTACAACGAAGAAAACCCGCTCACATCGCTGAAAAACAGGAACCTCGCGGAAAGAAAGGGACTGAATGCCACCGGCTTTCTCGAATACACTCCCGTAAAAAGCCTGCTGTTGCGTTCCAGTTTCTCCGTTAACAATAATACCACGCTCACCGATGTATTTACCCGGGAGGGAACTGCTTACACTACGCACCAGGGGCAGGCGAGCATGACCCAAAATGAATCGTCCAACTGGGTGTTTGAAAACACCGCTACTTACACCAAATTATTCTCCGGTGTTCACAGCTTCAACGGCGTGGCCGGGTTTGTAATGGAGAAGGGCGTATACAGAACCTTCAGCACCAGCGTGCAGAATTTTCCCGATCAGGACATTATGACCAATCTTACCAGCGGTACAACGCCCATGGCGCCCAGATCGTCCTACACTTCTAACGCACTTGTATCAGCGCTCACACGGCTGAACTATAAGTATGCCGATAAATACCTCGCCACCTTCACCTTCCGGGCCGACGGCTCCTCCAGGTTCGGGCCTGGCAGGCGCTGGGGATACTTCCCGTCCGGCGCCCTGGCCTGGATTGCTTCCAATGAACCTTTCCTGAAACGAAATGCTCCCGCGCTCAGCCTTCTTAAGCTCAGGCTTTCAACCGGCCGCTCCGGGTCGCAGGTGCTTGGTAACCACGACTGGCGCACACTTTACGCCGCTGCGCAGTACTACGAACAACCAGGTATGGCGCCTTCTCAACTGGGTAACAATGAGCTGCAATGGGAACAAACAACCTCTGTGGATGCAGGTATTGATTACGGCCTGTTCGAAGACCGGCTCAGAGGATCCATTGGCGCGTACATCAAAAAAACAAGCGATATCATTTATACCAAGAATATTCCTACCAGCAGCGCCTACACAAGCGTTAAACAAAACGTGGCCTCTATACAGAACAAAGGTGTGGAGTTTGATATTACCTACGATTTTATCCGGAGAAAGGATCTTACCGTTTCGCTGAACTTCAATATTGCCCGCAATACGGCCAAAGCGCTGGAAATTAACGGGGTGGACAGTGTTATAAAAATCTATTCCGGCTCTGCCCTGGCTATGCAGATCAAGGAAGGCGAACCGCTGAACCAATGGTTTGGGTTTAAATGGAGCGGCAGGTACTACCAGTCTATGGAAGAATACAACCTCCTGTCTTCTCAAAACCCCACCACCGGCGCCAAAATATGGTACCAAAGCGGGCTAAGCACCATACGCCCCGGGGATCTCCGCCTTGAAGACACCAACGGCGACGGTATTGTTAACAACGACGACATGGTTCCCCTGGGCAGTGCGCAGCCAAAATTCTTCGGAGGGTTCAGCCCCTCGATGCGGTACAAAAACCTGTCTGTACAAACCACGTTCTCTTTCAGCTACGGCGCACAGCGTTATTGGTACACCAATTCTGCCAACTGGTACGGGCTGGGGCTTTTCCTCAAAAACTACCCCGCTTATGTGCTGGATAGCTGGCGCGCCGACAACCGCGATGCCGCCTGGCCACGCATGGCTTTCGGCTCCGGCTCGTCCAATACATTCAACGATTTCTGGTTGTCCAGGGCCGATTATCTCCGGTTAAACCTTGTGCGGGTAAGCTATCGCGTGCCCCCATCCCTGTTGCATGTAAAGCTCATCAGCAGCATCGATTTGTCGCTGTCGGCCACCAACCTGTTTACGCTGACCAATTACAACGGCATCGATCCGCAGGGCAATTTTCGGTTGTCTGCAGGCGGTATTGCCGGAACAGGCAGCGATTACGGTACATACCCGTCCGTTAAAACCTTTAACCTTTCGGCTAAAGTGTCGCTGAAATAACCCAAATCATCGCACAATGAAAAGAAAATTTATTTATCATATTCTAACCGGGCTGTTGCTTTTCAGCTTTTCGTCATGCAAAAAATTTCTTGACCAGGACCCGCAATATATGCTAACGCCCGAAGGCGCAGTTGTTGATGAAAACTCCGCACAGTCTATTCTGAACGGTGCATATTCCTTTACCGGAAAGGATGAATATACCGTACGTTTTACAGGCGGCTTTTCTTCCATGCTGGGTTCGGTGAACGCCAGTTCTTCCGCATACAACTTTAACATGACGGCTACCGGAGATAACCAGTATCTCTGGGCCATCTTCCATAAAACCGTTAATGGGGCCAATGCTGCTATTGAAGCTATAGGATCGTTGCCTGAAGACGTGTTCATTACGCCGGGGCGGAAAGAAGAAATGTTGGGAGAAGCTTATGCCATCCGTTCCTTCGCCAATTGCTATCAGCTCTGGTATTTCGCCAGATGGTGGGACGATCCTTCATCGGAATACGGCATTATTTACAAAGACAAGGCATCCACCCTCACCAATGTATATTCACCCCGGCTAACTGTTGGTGAGAGTTATGCAAAAATTATTGAAGACCTTGATTACGCCATTGCCCATGCGCCCGACTACAGCACCGGCGTTCGCGTTTCCAAACAGTTTGCCCAGGGCCTTAAAGCCAAGCTGCTGCTGTACAGGGGAACCGGAACCGATTACCACGATGCGCTGGCGCTGGTAACCGATGTTATTGACAAAGCAGATGGGCTGGGGCTGAAGCTGGAACCATCGCTAACCAGCCTGTACAGTAACAGCTGGGATTCAAAAGAACTGTTGTTCTGCCGCTACCGCGAACAAACAGACAATGTTGTTTCCGCTTACAATTATACGTACGGCTATAACTATGCAACACTTACCATTACCGCTCTGGGCGAACAGTTCCTGCAGGGTGACCCACGTTACAACGAAGCCTGGGGCGATGTGAGATCGCCGGTAACAGGTAACAATACCTACAAGCGGGCACCCACTAAACTGTGCAGGAAGGGCCGGCAGGAAGGTGGCGATAACGACAAATACACCTCGTATTTTATGCGCCTTACAGAACTGTATTTTATGAAAGCCGAATTGCTGGAGAAAACCGGCGCCCCGCTGGCGGAAGCAATGGAATACATTAACCGCATACGCCGCCGCTCCGGGCTGACGGATGTTTCCGTGGCCGATAAAAACGAGTTCTACTCCGTGCTTTTCAAAGAATTGTTCATTGAGCTGCACCTGGAAAACGATGCCGATTTTATGGCAGCAGTACGTTTTAAGGACCCCGTTACCGGCGACAGGCTGCTGTACAGCCTGCGAAATACCATTACCATTGATGAGAACCGCCTGATCTACCCGCTGCCCACACCTGAAATGAAGTACAACCCATTCATTCGTCAAAACCCGAGTTATGAACATCTTGTATATTAAACATCGTTTGCACACAGGTATCAAATTTGCCGCACTACCCGTTATGTTCGGTTTGTTGCTGCAGGCCTGTTCTTCCAAAAACAAGGATGCCAACCTGGATCCTTATTTCTACCCAACCGATATGCTGTTTGAAGACCTGCCGCTCGAAAGGTTCAGCCATGTTGTTCCGGATGTTCCGCTTACCACCGGACCGGCCACCTTCAGTATAAAAAAAGAAAATGGCGACTGGAGCGGGTTTGCCTTATCGAACCACAATTTCCGGGGATGGGTAACCACCGATGCAAGCCTGGATTCCACCCGTTTCAGCGCCTATTCCGCCACAGGGCCCAGCGCTACCGGAAACTTTCTTGTGGTACGCCCCAGGGGTGACGATGCCAGGGTTACCTTCAACCGCCCACTTACCGTAGATAAACTGCTTATTACTCCAAGCACGTTTCTCTGGCAGGCCATGATGTACGCACAGGGCACTTCCCTTAGCGGTGTGGCAGTAAAAAGTTTTGCCTATGGAACCCGTGTGCTCAGCACCGCCAGGAAAGATTATGTAAAAGTTATTATCAGCGGGTATAACGGTGAAGTACACACGGGAGATGTTGAAATCCTGCTCGCCGACCGTTATTCAAACGATAACAACAAAAGAAGTTTTACCGTTAACGACTGGTTGCCGGTATCTCTTACATCCCTGGGTGCAGTTACCGGACTTGTTTTCCGGTTCGATTCATCCGATAGGACCACCACCGGGGAAATTAACACGCCCGCCTTTTTTTGTATTGATGGCATCCGGTTCACGGAAGCCGTTTATTAATTGAATGAAGTAAAACAGAGAATGATGAAATACCTGAAACAGTTCCTCCTGGCCGGCCTGATGCTGAACCTGCTGTTGCCCTGCATGGCCCAGAACAGAAAGATTGACCTGAAAGAAAACCTGCCGTTCGAGCAGGTGCTGAAAATGGCGAAAGAACAGAACAAACTGATCTTTCTCGATTTTGGCGATCTTACCTGCGCGCCCTGTATGTACCTGAAGAGATTCATCTTCACCATAGACAGTGTGGCCGATTTTGTGAACGAACGTTTTGTTAGTGTGGACTATTTTGAACGCAATGGCGGAGAACGGAAAAAACTCAGCGAGCGCTACGGTGTTGATTCCGAGCCTGTGCTCCTGATCCTCGATCAGCAGGGAAACTTTATGCACCGCATGGTGGGTAAATGCACCTCGGACGAATTGATCGAACGCTTCAAACTTGGTCTTGATACCGCCAACAACCTCGCCGCACAGAACAGGAAATATGAAAGCGGTAACCGGGATCCGGAGTTCCTGCTTGCTTATCTCGACAATCTTCTGATCGCCAAACATACGGCAAAAATGAACCTGGTTGCCAAAGAAGTGCTGGCCGGACCGCTTGAGCAACTAAAAGAAAAAAGGTTCTGGGACATTTTCTACAAATATGATGAGGACCCCGTGAGCCGGCAGATGCTGTATGTGTTCGACAACCGGGAAGAATTTGGTAAACTCTACGGGAAAAATATTGTTGAGAGCAAGATCAATAAGCTCTTTTCCGCCAAATCCAGCTATTATATTTTCGGACATTCGGCTCCCATAAAGGATTCTTCGTTCAAAAAGATGCTTACTTACCTGCAAAGCACGGATTATGACAAAGCTACCGAATGGCTCACCTACATGGTTCCGGCGCAATATAAATTTACCGATTGGGTGGCTATGGCTGAAGCTATCGACGATGTACTCCGCTTCAATATCCTGAAAGGCAGCAGGAGAGAGTTGTACATGAAGATGATGGCTGAGCAACTCTGCTGGTATTCCGACGATAAAAAAGCGCTCGGCTATGCGGTGAAGTGGATCGACAGCCTGCAGTCGTTCACCAGGAACGATGATTATATAAAGTCTTCAACAGAAACGAAGCAGCGGATCCTTCGGAAAATCAGCGGGAACGCGGCACGGTGACCTTTTAACGAAGTTCAAGCCAGCCGCGGCAAAATAAGAGCTTTCATTTAGATGCAGTGTTCATGTCTGCCAACTTTCCATATCCAGCGGAAAGCCGGCAGGCACCGGAGAATGAAAAAAAAGGAAAGGTGAGGAAAACTCATCTTTCCCTTATGTATATCCCAGGGAATGGACAGAAACGGCAGTTTGAAAGAGAGCATAACAAAGAAACCCTCCAACTGGCAGAAACCATCAGGGCAAAACGGTTGCTGGATATTCAGGCTACATGTCATGGATTGGTAAGTAAGGTGCGCTCTGAAATCGGGTTCCTTGCCTTCTTCAAGAAGATGGTGGAGAAGAAACTCGATTCTTCCCGGCGACCACGGAACCTGGCAAAGCACTTACCAGCACCTGAACGATTTTATGAAGAGGAAGGATATTCCCATGGAAAGAGTTGACGATGTTTGGCTGGAATCGTTCAAGGAATACCTTCAAACCTGTACAACCCGAAGACACAAACGAATGGTGAAGCTGAGCGCCAATTCCGTTCTTTCTTATTTCAGTAAGGTAAAAGCCTGTCTCCGGGAGGCCTACAATAAAAAGATGATCCGGGAAAACCCTGCTCTCCGGGTAAAGCCTTTGAAAGCCGGCGACCCCCACCGCCAGTTTCTTACTTTCGAGGAGCTACAATTGCTGGCCAAAACACCTTGTGAAATTGATCTTCTGAAAAGGGCGTTCCTGTTCAGCGCACTTACCGGGCTTCGCTGGTCGGATGTAAAAGCGTTAACATGGGAGAATATCAAGTACAGCGAACAGGATGGCTGGTTCATTCAGTTCACCCAAAAGAAAACAAAGGGGGCAGAGAATCAACAAAGATCAGCTTGTTTTGCTGTCTGGCCATATTAAAGACTTCCTGAAGGGTGCCCTTAGTAAACTCAATCCCCTGAGCGAGCAGGGGATTGGTTACGAAGAGCATTAGTGGAATTAATAATGATTTATATCTCATATGCGCTTAGAAGTAAATTTGATTTAGCTGGTGAAAACTCATGCCGTAATTTTGCTGCATGTATTCCTGCAGCACCTCGTATTTATGCTTCATCAGCTGAGAGTAATATTGTGTGCTGCCGGAAGTATAATAGAATAGGGCATCAATATCCTGGGGTCTTGTAGCGGCAATGGTCTTCAGCCAATCCATTACGTCTACAATTTTGGTAGGGGAGATGGTGTTGGTACCCTGGGTTGCCAGATTCCAGAATCCTAATTCCTTCGGATTCTTTTTAGAAGTATTGCTTGTTTCAACAACGTAGTCGTAAATCGAACCCGCATAAAATTCGTCCGGAAGTTTGTTGGACAGTTTAGTTGCAATTGTTTCGAGATAGAAGTTCTGATGCAGGTTTTTAGCGATGGTTTTTTTCTGGGCTTCAGTCCATTGCGCCAGGTGCGTGGTCATTGGAGTAGTAGCCGTATTCACTATTCTGATCGAAATCGCCTGCATTCCTTCCCCTTTTTGATATTGCTGGCGGCTCGTACTATTCAGCAAACTATCGGATACGATAACCCGAAGTGGGAGATAATCTCTCAGAAACTTGTCGCTGTACAGATCCAGCCAGTAGTCGTCAAGATAGTCCAACACCAGTGGCATATTGGTCTCAGGCTCTGAAACGCCATCGGCAATCCAATAGGTTCCGCTGGATTTGTTAAAGTTCCAGGTCCAGTCTTGTGGACGGATGTTCTGGTACAGTACATAAGATCCCGTGCGTTCATATATGTTCTTAAGCCGATTGCCAAGTGGGTATTGTCGAAACTGTAAAGAGGCCCGTATGTCAGGATGTTAGGATCTGCAGGAGCTTCTTTTTTGCAGGCAGTGTTCGTAATCATAATTATGACAACGAGAAAGCTGTATATCTTTTGCATAAAATGTTTTTATTCGTTTAACGAAATGCACTAAATGAATTAAATGGGCTCAATAATTCTTTCAGGACGCGGAATTCTTTTGATTTCATAATTCAGATTGCGTTCTTTTAACGGAATCTGGAAGATGTAACCAAAGTCTCCCTGTTCCAGTCTGACCTTATACTTTCCGGTATGATCCTGTATCAGGTGTTCCATGGCTGGCATTCCGTACCGCTTCAGGTCGGGAAGGCGATGATCTTCAAAGCACAATTCTCTTCTTCTTTCCTCCCTTGTGAATTCCAATAAAGTCTGCTGATTAAAGTCAGTCGCAGCAAATCCCTGATAGTTCTTGATACGGCTTGAGCGGAGATAGTTTAACTGCGATACAGCATTTGCTATCTGACCTTTTTCTGCGTATGCTTCTGCAAGATTCAGGATAATTTCGCCCGTACGTAGATTATTTTTTTTGGTGTTGAAATTGAAAACCTTTCTGGGTACATAACGGGAACTGCCGACACCAAAAAACCATGACGCAACATTTCCTGCAGGATTGGTCATGCGCTGATCCTGCTCGCCTGCTTTTAACGATTTTGCGTAAACATCTCTCAAACTCTGCGAAACATTAAAGTAATCGTAACCGGCGCTTGCCTGATAGACAGTGGCATATGTTGACGGATTCGGGCCATAGTTGAACACCACTTCGGGATTGCTACTCACGCCACTCCATGCCGCAGTGAAGCCTGCAAATAATCCGTTGGTAAGGGCTGCAGAAGAGGGTGGGAGTTCACTTTTGCGTTCGAGATACATTTCACAGAGGCGGATCACTTCGTCATAGTTCTTCATATAAAGATGTATACGTGACGCAAGGATTACTGATGCAAACCAATTCACTTCGTAGATCTTCAATTTCAGGTTGGGATTGCAAAGTGCAACGCCGCTGTCGGCATCAGCTTTCATTAGATTGTATACTTCATGAACGGTGTTGCGCTGAAACTGTTTGTCTTCGGGAATGGTTGATGTTATAGGTATCTCTGATAAAATCCAATAGTCCAACATAACTGGTCAGGTGTAGCCGGATTACCGTGATCATGCAACAGGCTGACCGGCCAACGTAAATTCAGCGCTTTGCCATAAGCAGTTAAAATGATAATTTTGGTTGTATTTGGTTAATAATTACCTGATCCGCCTTTTGGGCGGAGTCAATCTTCCGGATTGCATTGCAGGATTAACCATTTTGCCAGGTTCCGCTGCGATCGGAGCCTGGTTTTAGTTAATCAGCTTTTTCTCCCCGAAGGGAATATTTTGACAAACGTCATGGTAAAATAATCACCACGCCGTTTTCGAGTTTATAGTTTACGCCGTTTGCCTTCAGGACCTTCATAAACTCACTCAGCTTTAGATTTCTGGAAACCTTCCCTCTGAAACGCTCTGTGGTTACTGTTCCTTCAAATCGGATTTCCGTATCGTACCACCGTGCCGCCTGTCTCATAATCTGGTGAATGTCGGCATCATTGAACTGAAAGAATCCGGTTTTCCATGCAATCACTTCTTCCGTATGTACTTTCTTTCGACTTAGCGCCGTCCCGTCGTTGATTAAGGCCTGTTCGCCCGGCGAAAGCAGTATCGATTGTTTGTCGTGGGACGTGGAAACCCGAACCTTGCCATCGATCAGGGTAATCCGCTGGCCTTCCTCGTTGGGATAGGCATTGACGTTAAAGGAGGTTCCGAGCGCTTCGGTGATCTGTTTGCCGGAGTTCACCCGGAAGGGTTTGTTCTGGTCGGGAGCAACCTCGAAATAAGCTTCTCCGGTTACGGTGATCAGTCGTTCAGTGCCATTGAAGGCCGTCGGGTAGGTTACAGAGGAAGCCGCATTGAGCCATACGCGCGAGCCATCGGGCAGCTGGAAACTGAACTGGCGTCCGCGCGGAGTGGTTACGGTATTGTAAACCGTAGCAATAGGCTGGGATCCGGTTTCAGGTGCGGTATAAGCCAGGCTTCCGTTCTTCAGAACAACCCGTGCATTGCCCTGGTTGGCTACCAGGCCACTGGAAACGGTGTCGAGCAGAACTTTTGATCCGTCGGCCAGGGTTAAAATGGCTCCCTCTTTTCCGGGGTCAATATCTTGTTGGGATTGGGTAAGTGCAGGTTTTGTTTGGCTATCGCCGAAGAAATGGTAGGCGGCCGTGGAGAGAATGCCCAGAAGCGCAGCTGCGGCGGCATATTTAAGGAGACGGCGTTTCAACGGAACAACGTCCGATCGCTCGTCTTCGCCGATCCGTGACATGAGTTTCTGCAGGATGCCATGTTTTACAGCATCTTCAGGCCCCAGTTCGTCCAGCGGCCAGTGCTTTTCCTGGTCGAGACTTTCATAGAAGTGATCGACCATAGCCTTCTCTTCCGGAGTGGCTTTTCCCCCCAGGTAGCGATCTATGATTTCCTTCAGTTCGGACTTCTCCACAGCAATGATTTGAAGGTAAGTACCCCGAAACGACCCTTCCCCCCAAAAACGTTAAAAATATTTTTTTGATCAGAAGAAGAGTGCGGAGAGTTGACCCAGGGCTTTCCGGATTTTTTTGAGCGCGATGGAGAGTTGGTTTTCGACTGTTTTTTCGGAGATTTTCAGTTTTGCGGCGATTTCTTTATGGGAGAGAAACTGTTCCCGGCTAAGCTGGTAAATGCGGCGGCATTTGGGGGGCAGGCTCTCCACTACGGTCCGGATGTTTTCCAGTATTTCCTTTTCTTCCAGGTTTTCGGCTGGCGAAACCGGAGTGGGGGAGGCCTCAAATTGATGGAGGAGGATGTCGCGGCGGGCCGAGTTTCTCAGCGTCTTCAAAACCTGGAAACGGACGGCGGTATAAAGATAGGCCTGTAAAGAGCTGTGAATCAAGAGGCTGGATCGGTTGTGCCAGAGGTGTAGAAAAACATCCTGAAGGATGTCTTCACAGGCATTCTTGTCTTTCAGTATGTTATAGGCAGAAATAAACAGCGCCTTCCAGTACCGGAGGTAAATTTCCTGTAAAGCGTTTTGATCGCTCTCCCGCAGCCGGCTGAGCAATGGTTCGTCGTTTGGTAGTATAGTCAATCCTCGTGGTTTGGGACAGGTTTTTACGATTTAAAAATAATGATTATTTGATATACAGCGTGGTTGCGGAATAAGGACGCTGTCTCTTCAGCATTTTCTTCTGGTTCCGCGTTTCCTCGATCAGCAGTTTTCATTGTTGGATTGGGGAACTTGTTATTGGAGCGGTTGAGGTGGGCCCGAGGTTATTAATGCCAAGCGGGGTGGTGGAGGAGCACCGTCCTTGTTAGTATGCAACTTTTTGTTCGTTATTTCAATCAAAAATATTAAATTTGTATGAAATAGCGATCATGAGACGACAGTTGGTATTGCCAAAATTTCGCGGCCATTTGGAGCAGCTGGGGGAGAACATCAAATTGGCCAGAAAAAGGCGGAAGCTCACTTCTCTTCAGGTTTCTGAACGTGCGGGCGTTGCAAGATCTACGCTTTACTTAATTGAGAAGGGCGACCCGAGCGTTGCAATGGGGGCATATTTTAACGTGCTGCGTGTGTTGGGGCTGCAGGATGACTTTCTGAAATTGGCCGCGGATGACGTCTTTGGACGAAAGCTTCAGGATTTAGACTTACTATAATATGACGGTAGGGAAGACTGAAATATTTGTTTATGCAGATTGGGTTGGCCTGAATCAACCAACGCTGATGGGTATTCTGTCTGCGCACCGAGCAAAAGGACGAAAGTCGTTTAGTTTCGAGTATGATCGAAATTGGTTAAACAGTTCCGACCGTCGTTTACTCGACCCTGATTTAAACTATTATTCCGGCCCTCAATTTCCCAATGACAAAGAGAATTTCGGTTTGTTTTTAGACAGTATGCCGGATACGTGGGGGCGCACTTTGATGAGGCGGCGGGAAATTCAGTATGCGAAAGAAGTAGGAGCGAAACCGAGGACGCTTTACGATATAGACTTCTTACTCGGCGTATTTGACGAGACACGAATTGGAGCGTTGCGTTATAAATTGTCTCCGGATGGTCCGTTTTTGGACAATAATGTGGAGAAGGCCACACCGCCCTGGTCAACTGTCGGCGCATTGCAGAATGCGGTTGAACACTATGAAAATGACGGGGATAACGAGGCCGACCCGAGGTGGCTGAATATGTTGATTGCTTCAGGTTCTTCACTCGGTGGGGCACGTCCCAAAGCGAACATACTTGATAAAAAAGGCGAGTTGTGGATTGCGAAGTTTCCATCAAAGAGTGATACAATTGACAAAGGCGCTTGGGAATACCTGACGAATTTACTTGCAAGGAATGCGGGTATATGGGTGCCACCGTTCCGCATTCAAAAACTATATGGGAACTACCATACTTTTTTCACGAAGCGTTTCGACCGTTCCATTTCGGGGCGCATTCATTTTTCTTCTGCAATGACCATGACCGGTAACACAGAAGATACGGTTCGTGATGCCCCGGCGAGTTACCTCGACCTGGTAAATTTTATCTCCACATACGGAACAAATATCAATGAAAATTTGAAGGAACTTTGGAGGAGAATAATATTTAATATTGCGGTATCCAATACCGACGATCATTTACGCAACCACGGATTCCTGTTATTGGATAAGGGCTGGCAGTTGTCGCCGGCATACGATCTGAATCCCTCTATCGATAAAGATGGGCTGTCGCTCAATATTGATATGGATAACAATGCAATGGATTTCGAACTCGCTGGAGCCGTCGGAGAATATTTTAGGCTCACACCTCGCGAAATGAATGAGATCATCGAAAAGGTTTCGAGTTTGGTTGCGCAATGGAGACGTATCGCTAAGGAGGTTGGCATCCCACGGAGCGAACAGGAATTGATGAGTAGTGCTTTCAGGGTAGAATAGCCCACCTTAAGTTGATCGAATGATTGTCCGATTACTCAGTTTTCTACAATTAACGACCATCAAAAAAAACAAAAAATAAAAGCCGCCCGTTCCTCCATGAGGGCGGGCGGCCTTACCTTTTAAAACACTCAACACCTAATCCGTCTTCTTGAGTTTATACACATCTACCCACCCGTTGGGATAGCTTTTGGTGAACACCAAACTATCACCAGCGGCCTGGTCGATATACATTCCGTCAAGAATCAATGTCCAGTCGAAATCGGCTGTCCATACAGTTTCATTCGCGAACTGCAACGCGTTGTCTTTCATGGCATACTTTCCCTTACCCATTGCCGGGTACCTGTCGAGGTTGGAACGGCCTTCAAATTCCGGATACAGAAATTTAAGTGTGACTTCTGCTTCCTGACTCCCGGGCTGGTTGTACCTCATGAATGTTCCCGTATAGGTGCCGTTCGGAAATGGTTTTGCATCGCGTGGCTTATCGCATGCAACGATGCTTATAAGGGCCAGTAAAATTAATAGTCGATGCATTTTTATTTTAACTGACCACAGCCGTAAAGAATCCGTTGCATCCCAATGCGGCTTCTTTGAAAATTATTATTAGGAGGTCAACTAGATAAGATGATGGAGGTTCGGAACATCGGATCAGGCGAAGCTGATGTAATAGCACTGCGGTTTTTTTCAATATACCTACGGAATTCTATTCTCCATTCCTCTCAATAGAAAGCCACACTGAATGGAAGTAAGTAAAATCCTAAGTGCTGCTGTCGTCGACATCATCTTCGATGGGCGTAATAAGCAGCGTCGGAAAAGGCGTGGCGGCGGGGCCGGCAAGAACGGTTGAAGAAGACCCGATCTTCATCAAAGTTGAAATCGAATCCCAATACCCCGGTGGAGCAAGCGCGTGGTCGCGTTTTCTGCAGAAAAATCTTCTTTATCCCGACAGGGCCAACGAAGATAATATCCAGGGAACAGTGCTGGTTCAGTTCATCGTGGATCGTGATGGAACAGTGAGTGATGTACACGTGATCAGCGATCGGTGGCGCCTCGGGGAAGCGGCGGTACGCATCATCAAGAAAAGTGGAAAGTGGGAGCCTGTCGTTCAGAACGGAAACCAGGTCAAATCCTATAAGAAACAACCAATCACTTTCCGGTTGGCATCGAAGTAATAGTCAGGGATCATTGATCGCTACTCCTCCGCGTGTTGGCGGAGGTTTTTTTAAGCGGCAGGGCGCCAGCCTATTGCAGGAGTGCGGAATTTTTGGTAACTTAATAGTTAGTAGTGGTCATGAGAATTCCTCGGCTGGTGGGCCACGGCGCCGAAACTTTCCACGTATTTTGGGGTCAATTGACTGCCCAAATGTCGGTTCGAATTCCTCGGGAAATGTTAGGATGATTGTTTAATTATATTCTGTTCTTTCTTAATTTCTTACAAATCACAGCCCGCGAAATTGCGTTCCTGAGGCAGTAAAATCGAGCATTTTCCGGCAAAATAACCTGATACGATCTTTTGCATTGATTTTCACCGAATTCCTTGCTTGGCGCTGGATTTGAACGTTTTAGAAACCGATTTCGGAAATACCGCGGCTTTCCGGCAACGATTGCGTAAATAAACCGTCCTGAACCTACCTGTTGTATAATTGGAAATTTATAATATTACGCCGTATTCGATTGCAGGAGTATTTAATGGATTTTTAGAACTAAAACTAACCGCCATATGATTAGAACGTTATGGACGATTCTCATTGTCCTTTGCTCTCTACATGTAGCAGCTCAAACCAAGCGTATTTCCGGTTCGGTTGTAGATGATACGAGGGCCCCTCTAGCAGGTGTTACTGTGGCTGTACGAAACTCGAGTACAGTTGTGATGACCGATTCTCTGGGTAAATTCTCTGTTCGTATCCCCGATGGCAGTAATGTTATGCTTGTGTTTACCTATACAGGATACACAAGTCAAACCGTTGCTGCAGCCGACGGTATGGTCGTGACTCTTGAAAAGAATATTGCCGTTGCCGATGAAGTAGTCGTAATCGGTTACGGTTCGGCAACGTCCATTAAAGATGTAACCGGATCTGTTGCTTCGGTTTCCGGTAAAACACTTTCCCGAGTACCGGTATCGTCCGCCGCTGAAGCCCTTCAGGGTAAGGCTGCCGGTGTGCAGGTAACCATGGTTGACGGTGCTCCCGGTGCTGAAATCAACATCAGAATCCGCGGCGGTACCTCTGTTACCCAAAGTAACGCGCCGCTGTTTATTGTGGATGGATTCCCGGTAGACAATATTAATGATATTCCTCCCACCGATATCCTGTCCATCGACATCCTCAAGGATGCGTCCATGACGGCGATCTACGGTGCCCGCGGTGGTAACGGTGTGGTGGTTGTAACCACAAAACGCGCGCGTGCGGGTAAAATGACGGTTAACCTGAACCACAATACGCAGGTCAGAACACTTGCACGTAAGATCAAACTGATGGATCCGTACGAATTTGTACGAATTCAGTACGATGCGGTGGTGGGTAACAACTCCCAGCGTCAACGATTCCGCGGTAACTTCGGTAACCCGGCCGATTTTGATCTGTACAAACGCCTGGAAGGAAACGACTGGCAGGATGAAATCCTGGGTGGTCATCCGATCAGCCAGATGTATAACCTGACCCTGAGCGGTGGTAGCCAGACCATGCGGTTCAACATGAGTGTAACCCACCACGACGAAAAAGGTGTGCTCATCGGATCCGGTGTTACACGTACCAACGTGAATACCAAACTCAGCGCGGATCTTTCCAAGAAAGTAAAAGTGCTCATCAACCCCCGCTTTACTTACCGTCAGGATAGGGGAGCCGGTGCCGACAACGTAGGGTCGGGAGGTATCATTAACGTGCTGCGTTACAGACCTACCAATGGTTTGCGTGAGTTCTCCTACCTTCCGCCCGAAGATATCGATCCGGATGATGAACGTTACTTCGAGTACACCAACCCCAAAGGCGATATGGACCAGAACTACCTGAGAGGTAACCGCTATGAGTTTACCAACCAGGCGTCCATCGACTGGAATATCCTTCCCGGCCTTACCTTCCGTACACTCGGTACGCAGTACATGGGCTTCAACCATCAGGATCGTTTCTGGGGTGATCTTACTTCACAGGCGGCTGCCAATAACGGTTTGCCAACTGTTGAGCTCACCGAACAAAAAAGGAACCGATACGGTTGGACCAACACACTGGAATATAAGAAGTCAAAAGACAATCATAACTATACATTCCTGGTAGGGCAGGAGTTGAACAGCAGCGTGCAGTTCACCAAATCCCAAAGCAGCCGGTACTTCCCGAAATCGGTGACTCCGGAGCGCGCGATCCGCAACCTCGCCCTGGGTACGCCCTGGCAGGCAACCTCCAACATTACTTCGCCTGAGCGCCTTTCTTCGTACTTCGCACAGGCAAACTATAACTACGATCGTAAGTACCTGGTTTCCCTTACCTATCGTGCCGACGGTTCTACCAAATTTGCGCCCGGTAACCAATGGGGTCATTTCCCGGCGATCTCCGGTGCATGGGTAGTATCCAATGAAGACTTCATGGCCGATCAGGATTTCTTCTCCCAACTGAAAATTCGTGCCGCCCTCGGTACTGCGGGTAACAACCGTATCACCGACGATATGTGGCGTTATCAGTATTCTGTTGTCAACACCGGCGGACCGGGATGGGGTGAACAAACGGAAAACGGTTACGAATACTACACCAATACCGGTGGCAGAACGCTTCCCAACCCCAAAATCAAGTGGGAAACGACACTTACCAGAAACTTTGCCATGGACATCGGTATCCTCAAAGGTCGTATCACCGTTACTCCCGAAATCTATTGGAACACCACTTCAGACCTTCTTTATCTGAGTAATATTCCGACCACTACCGGCTATGAACAACAGATGCAGAATATCGGACAGGTTACCAACCGTGGTTTCGATCTGACCATCAATGCCGAAGTGTTCCAGACACAAAAGTCTTACCTGAATGCAACCTTCACTTTCGGTGCCAACAAAACCCGCATCGACAAGCTGAACGGTACCGAAACGGAACTCTGGCTGAGCTCCTCTCGCTGGAGGTCTACCGATGGCGACTATCTCCTGAGAGTAGGTGATCAGCTCGGTCTCATCTACGGATATGTATATGATGGAATCTACAAATTCGATGAGTTTGAGCTTCAGGGCCTGAACTGGGTTAAGAAACCGGAGACCGTTAACAACGATGCCCTGTTCGGAACAGCTCCCGGAAGACCCAAGTTCAAAAATTTCTACGACGATAAGGACGATGTAAACACCGTAAACGAAAAAGACCGTACGGTTATTGGTAATACCAACCCGAAATTCAGCGGCGGTCTTAACCTCTCCGGTGGATGGGGCAATTTCGACATGTCGGCCAACTTCTTCTTTATGTATGGCTTCGATGTGAACAATGCTACCCGTTATACATTGTCGTCATTCGAAAACAACACCAACAACTATTACAACGTTCTCCCCGAATTTGGTCTGGCCAATCGTTGGAGATACGCCGAAGACACCTATGGCGACCGTATGTTGAGCGATTCACGTTACGTGGATCTTTATCAGGAGGTGAATGCCAACGCCACTATCTTTAACCCGGTTGACATTGGTAAAAAAGTAACTCATTCCTATTTTATCGAGGATGGATCTTTCCTCCGTCTTCAGGACGTAACCATCGGTTATACCCTTCCGCAATCTGCTCTCCGTCGTCTGAAAATCAGCAATCTGAGAGTATTTGCCAGTGGATACAACCTGTTCCTGTGGACCAATTATAGTGGTTATGATCCGGAAGTTGATGTGCAAACCGGTCTTACTCCGGGGGTTGACTACAACCGTTACCCCAGAAGCCGGAACTTCCTGGTTGGTTTTAATCTTACTTTCTAACCAATGCGTTTACGCCACGGTATAAAATATTTTTGATATGAGGAAAAATATCATACTTCTCGCAACGATTGTTCTTGCCCTGGCATCCTGTAAAAAAGGATTCCTGGACGTAAGCTCTGACTCAAAATATGAGGCAGACTACGTTTTCGGCAACAAGGAAGAAACAAACAGGGTGTTGACTTCGATATATGCTTCATTGATGAGCAACGACGCGTACGGCAACGCCTATTTTAACACTTACGCATTAAACAATGATGTGGAGTTCACGCCCAATTCGGCCGAACTTCCTGCGGTGAGCGGTGAAGACTTCAAGTCGTTTGCCGGCGCAGCCCATGCGCCCACCGTACTTCGTTTCTGGAATAAACTCTACGAAGGAATCGAGCGTGCCAACAACTTTGTAAGCGGTGTTCAGGAAAGCAAAATCTGGAATCCCGAGGATCCGGAGCTCACCCAAATGCTCGGCGAAGCCAAGGTATTACGTGCCATGTTCTACCATGATCTCGTGGTGATGTTCGGTGATGTGCCGTTCAACACCAAACCGACCATGCAGCTGGAGAACTTTGTTATTCCGGTTACAGACCGCAACGAGATTCTGGATTTTCTGATTGAAGACCTCAAGGGCGTAGCAGCTGGAATGAAATATGCCCAGGAACTCCCCCATGGCGTAGAAAGAGCTTCCAGAGAATTCTGCTATGCGATGATTGCCCGTATCGCTCTCACCAGAGGTGGTTACGCGCTGTATCCCGAAGGGGGTGGAGTGGGCACCATGAAAAGGATGCCCGACTACAAACAATACTACAAGATTGCGATGGACTATGCGGATTCTGTAATTTCATCCGGAACACACAGCCTGACCAAATCGTATAGAAACGTATTTATCGATGAGGTAAACAATATCGTAACGAATAACGATGACCCCATCTTCGAAATTCCCTTCCTCAGAAACAATAGCGGTAACGTTGGTTACTCCACCGGGGCGGCTGCCAGCACAAACGATGGTGAAGCACCGCATATCTGGGGTGGTGTAAATGGCGGTATGAGGCTTAATGCATTCTACCCGTATTCGTTCGATCGTGCCGACGTTCGTAAAGATTATACGATTGGATACTGGAGCTATGACGCAACCGGTACACCTGCGGTTCTGACCGATTATACGCTGTATAACAACAAGTGGAACAAACTTTGGGCAGATCCGTCGAGAGCATTGGGAGCCAACAGTGCTGGCGGTACCGGAATCAACTTCCCGTACATGCGCTATGCAGATGTGCTGCTGATGTTCGCAGAAGCTGTCAATGAAGTAGAAGAAGGAGTAAGCGGCGCAAATGGTGCAAGAGCACAGGAGGCCCTCAAACAGGTTCGCCGCCGGGCTTTCCTTCCCGCCGATCATGCGATTAAGGTTGACGACTACGTAGCCATGGCATCGGTTTCCAAACAGGCGTTCTTCGATGCTATCGTGAACGAACGCAAATGGGAGTTCGGCGGTGAAAATATGCGCTGGAAGGATCTGGTGCGTTGGAACCTGTATTCAAAAGTTGCCTACGATGTGTTTAAGGAATATTACATCGTTGCCTCCATGGCCGGTGGCGACTATATGGAAGGATCAGATGCCTATCAAAACCTTCCCATCAATAAATTCTATCGTCGGATCCCCAATCCTGGAAACAAAGACATCTATCCGAATACCAGCCTTCAGATAATAGAGTTCTACAACCCCTGGGAAGCGGTACTTCACCCGGGTTCAGGTTGGGAAATGGCAACCCTTTACAGCTGGTACAATGTTAACGAAGCAATCCCGACCAACCAGATCCTCTACTCCCTCAAGGGATACATCAAGGGGGGGCCGAATGGAAACTGGGAAAGTATGAACCCAAACAATCTTCCACCTGTTAGATATATTCTCCCTTATCCGAGTCAGGCGCTCCTGATGAGTAATGGTGCCTATAAAAACAATTACGGCTATTAATAACGTATTAAAAAATCAAAAATGAAAACAAGACTTTTAATACTAGCTCTGGCCGGGGCCCTTTCGATGGTCTTCAATGCTTGTTCTAAAAAGGATTTCAAGTATGACCTGACCGACGAGGAGGCAAACCGGATGTTCATGGCGGTTTTCCGGTATCAGGCCAATACCGGAAAGGGTTCCGATCCCCTGGCATGTCAGGTGATCAATACCAACGATATGTACCTGGTTTGGAACGGGATTAACGGTGCTGCCGGCTACCGTCTTCAAATGAAGATACAGTCTGGCTCCTGGGAGAATCCGGCGGATATCCTCTGGGATACCATCGTTGGGCCGGATGTATTGAAAATCGTAAAGGAAGATCTTCAGTACTCCACCAAACACAACTTTGCCATTCAAACCCTTTCTCCCCTGGGTGAAAAATATCACTCCAAGTGGTACGGGTATGGCGACTCCGGTCACAACGATGACCGCGCCGAATGGGAAACCGGCGAACGCTCCGGCGTTCCGGACGTAGTGTCCGTATCAAACGTGACGGAAAATTCCATTCGGGTTTGGTTCGACCTTACCGTTTATAATACGGATCCTGCGGTGCTGAACCCCAGCTTCCAACACGAAAACGGTAAGTTCCTCATTGACGAAATCATTGTAGCTCCTGCTTCTGTTAACCGGGATCTGGATACCATCAAAATCAAACTGACCCAACAGGACATTGAAAACGGCTACGTTGACGTTAATGGCCTCACACCGAACGCACTGTATGTGGTGAACGGTATGAACAACAGGATAGCACGCTACTGGGACCGTCTCTACAATACCACCATGGTGCGTATGAAAGGTCAGATCGGCGACCCGATCCTGATCCCGCATATTGTTGACGACACCAACCCGGTAGCCGTTCAGTTTAATGCGTCAAGACTGGATACGATTCTGAATAACTATCTATACGATGCTTCACTGGCAGAAGGAACCATCTTTGAGCTTGAAGCCGGCAAGAGATATTACCTTGGAAATACCATAGTGTTGGCCAAGGGGTTGACGCTGAGATCCAACTCTCCGACACAAAAAGCGATTGTGTATATGGGACTTGGTATCAACGACAACAACAACGGTACTAACGCTTTCAACTTCCAGCTCGGACGCCCTGCCAGTGCAGGTGAGATCGGCGGTATCACCGTGGCCGACGTGGTGTTTGATAACCTCAGCGTTGAACTGCCGCAACATGTAAATTACTTCAATCAGGCTGACCGTAAGGCGGAATTGAATAACCAGAACCTCGCCATCAACGGTAACTACTTCATCAACCAGCACTCGGCTTCCATGCCCTTTACCTGTTCCAAACTCGAAGTTCGGAATTGTAACTTCCAGGGTATGGTGCGTAGCTGGATGAGAACTCAGGGATCCAACCGTCAGGTGATTGAAAACATTATCGTAGAAAACTGTCTCTTCCACGACTGCGGTTGGTACGATGTTAACGGTCGCGGTTATCCCTTCCTCACAGGTGATGCGAAGTCCGAAAAAACCAACATCTTCAACAATGTAGTGATCCGGAATAACTCCTTCATCGGTATCAGCTGGGATCAGCTTATGCGTGAAAACGCTAACCTCAACTGGGCTCCGAGCGTGGTTTGGAATGTTACCATCGAAAACAATACGTTCCTGAACGCGTTCTCTCTTACCAGCGGTCGTTATATCGTTCAACATCGGAACCCGCCGGCCAACAGTAAGTACACGATCAAAAAGAACCTGTTCGTTTCTGTAAAAGCAGCCGGAGACTCGAGGGACTTCTTCCAAAGTGGTTTCGATTTCAGAACTTACCGGCCTGGCCTCAGTTTCGATATTGCCGATAACTATTCAACGGCTTCTAAGTCCGCCGACAACAGTATTACATACTGGAATGGTGCAGAAATCATGAGTGCCCAGCCCTTCAGCCACAACAGCCGCGGTGCCGGATTTAACGGTGGCGTGCTGAACGTTGGCGGACTTGAGGCCACCAAAATCATCACCGGTCCGAATCCCATTGCTCCTGAAAATCTTTTCGTGAATCCTTACCCGAAAGGTAAGAAGGTTGGTGCGAACTGGGAATCCGACCCGCACATCTACAACCTCGACGGTATCCGTTATAAAAACACGCCGGAAGTACTGAACCACCCGATTTATACATTGGGTATCGGTGACCCGCGCTGGAGACCGTAAGATAACCAGGCGTTAGTCTTTAAAGCGATCATAAAGCCTGGAGCTTCTGTTGAAAAACGGAAGCTCCAGGCTTCTTTGTTTGTTCCCTGGCAATTTAAAAACCAGCTGCGGAGGTAACAGCAGGCTGTTCCCAAACCGGGCCGCCCCTGGGTACTTGCAGTATTCCGGGAAATTTCGTATCTTAATAGTAGGAGTCGTTCGCTCAAAAACTTTTGGGGAAAGCTGGAGGAGCAGGAGCTTTTCAGCGCACTTCTTGACAGAATGGCGTTCATATCGGAATAATAGCCGCCTGTCCTTCTTCCTTTTTTCGTATTCCGCACGCAGGAACTCCCTCTTTTTATCGTCCTACTTTAAACACTGTCTGAGAAAATGAAAAAGATCCCAACGATTGCAAACCGTCTGACCCTGGCTGTATGGATAGCCCTGGGCATATCGCCGACCGCCGATGCCCAACGCCGGCCGGGAGAGGAGGGCAGACCCTTTCAGGAACAGTCGTGGCGACGGGTGGCCACCGGAATGCCCGACGAATGGTACGGCTCGGAAGAAGCCAGAAAAGTGGCGGACAATGTGCTGTTCTGCCAGCAGGATATCGGCGGATGGCAAAAAAATAAACCCTATCACAAGGAGCTCTCCGAAGAAGAAAAAGAAGCCGTCCTGAAAATGAAATCCGCTCCTGGAGCCACCATCGACAACGGCGCCACCATTACTGAAATGCGATTTCTCGCAAAAGTGTATAGCCGGCAGCCCGAAGAACGTTTCTGGAAAGGATTTCTGGCAGGCTTTGATTTTCTGATGAAGTCGCAGTACGACAACGGCGGTTGGCCCCAGTTTTATCCCCCCCGCACCCAGGGTAGTGTGTCGTACTCCAGCTACATCACCTACAACGATAACGCTATGGTGAACGTGATGCGCCTGCTGGCCGATGTGGCCGCGAACACCCCCGAATTTCAGAAGCTTCCCATTACCGACGATATGCGTCGTCAGGCCAAACAGGCCTTTGATAAGGGCGTGGACTGCATTCTGAAAACGCAGATTGTGGTCAACGGTAAGCGCACCGTATGGTGTGCCCAGCACGATGAGGTAACGTTGAAACCTGCGAAAGCCCGTGCCTATGAACTGCCCTCCTTCAGTGGAGCAGAATCTTTGGGAATTATTCAGTTACTGATGAGTATAAAAAATCCGTCGAAAGAGGTGGTGGAGGCGGTGGATGCCGCGGTGAAATGGTTGGACGAGCATAAGATAACCGGAAGAAAGGTGGCCTGGATTCCGGATACCAACGGCGTAAGAAACGCAACGATGGTGGAAGATCCCCATGCCGCACCCCTGATAGCCCGGTTTTACGATCTGAACACGGAAAAACCATTTGTTTGTGACCGTGATGGCATAAAGAGAGAAAAACTTGAGGATCTGGGGGCCGACAGGAGGAACGGCTACAGCTGGTTCAGCGGAGGGCTGACACCCCTTTTGGAACAGTACCACAACTGGAGTAAAAAACTGAGTAAGAACTGAAATTAATTCCGATCAAAAAATATACAGAAAGCCGCTGAATGCGGCTTTTCTGTATTCTGGCGGGCCGGATTCCAAATTAGTTGGGGGTGGTATTTGTATTTTTTTATAGTTTGCATCACTGCACCAAAGGAAGGGATATTGACAGGGAATCAGCAATACGAGGAAAAACTACTACTACTCCGCATTTCTCAGGGCGATGAAAAGGCGTTCGCTCATCTGATGAAAATTTATCATGTAGGCGTATATTCCGCTGTTGTGCGGCTCACCGACGACCGGTGGATGGCCGAGGAAGTGGTTCAGGACCTGTTTCTCCGTGTATGGCTAAAACGCTCCCAATTACCCGAAGTCGAAAATTTCCACGCCTGGCTGAAAACCATCGCCCAGCATCTCACCCTGAATGCGATAAAAAGCAGTTTGCGGAAGAAAAATAGTGTAAAGGACTGGTTTGCAGGATTTTATGACGATATGGAGGTCGTGTCTCCTACAAACGACCCCTCTTACCTGGCGGACTTGCTCAAACAGGCCATCGATAAACTTTCGCCCCGTCAGAAGGAGGTCATCATGCTGGTAAAGCAGCAGGGCTACCAGCGGGAGGAAGTTGCCAGAATGCTGAATATTTCGTCGGAAACGGTTAAAACCCATCTTGAACAGGCCATGCGCAACGTGCGGGCCTACTGTCTTTCCCATCTCGATAAATCTGCGCTTTTTATTATCGCACTTCTCGGGTCAAAAAATTTTTTTTAACGGACTCCCCCAAACCATGTATTGAGGGTTGTCTTTACAATACACGTCGTGTTATGTCAGAAATCAAACGTTTATATGAGTTGGCCATGAGCGGAGAAGCCAGCCCTGAAGACAGGGAGGCCCTCCTACGCTTGCTGGCGGAGCCTGGGGGGGAAGAGGAAAGCCTTCGTCTCATCGGCGATGCCATCTCCGAAGCGGAGATCAATGGTCAGCCGCTTGACGAAGACAGGCTGATGGCGATCCATTCGGTGATAACGGCCTCAGGCTCGGACGAAAAATCCCCGAACGCTCGTGTGGTCCGCGGAAGATTCCTCCGCCGTTGGAGCTGGGCGGCAGCCGTAATCGTGGCGATTGCCGGCGCGGCGATCTTCCTCCACGAAAAAAGCACCCCGACCTCGCAGCAGCCGGCGACAGCGATTAAACCGCTTGATCATGCACCGGGCAGAGAGGGGGCTGTTCTCACCCTTGCCGATGGTTCCCAGGTGTTGCTGGATACCGTTAAAAACGGTGTTATTGCCCTTCAGGGTGGCGCAAGGGCCAAGGTGGTGAACGGTGTTTTATTGTATGAAAACACCGGTAGCGGTGAAATTGCGTATAACACCATGAGTACGCCGCGGGGGCGTCAGTTCCGGCTTACGTTGCCGGACGGGACCGATGTTTGGCTGAATGCCGGAAGTTCGATCCGGTACCCCACGGTTTTTTCCGGAAACGAACGCAAGGTGGATATAACGGGTGAAGTCTATTTTGAAGTGGCAGCGAATTCAAAGCAGCCTTTCCACGTAAATGTGGGCAACCGCACCGAGGTGGAAGTGCTCGGAACCAGCTTCAACATAAATTCCTATGAAAACGAAGGTCAAATCACCACTACCCTCCTTCAGGGGGCGGTTCGAGTCAGCCAGCGTGCGAATGCTCCCGAAGATGTGGTACTTCTCCCCGGACAACAGGCACTATCGGCCACGGCCGACGGCCAGATCCGGGTAAACAACAATGCCGACCTGAAGAGTGTGATGGCGTGGAAAAGGGGATTTTTCAACCTCGAAAACGCCACGCTGCCCAAGGTGATGCGGATGCTGGAACGATGGTATGACGTAACCGTGGTGTATGAAAATGGGGTGCCGGATGTTCAGTTTGGAGGAGAAATCAGTAAAAATATTCCCCTTTCCGGCATTGTCAAGGCTTTGCGGGAAATGGAAGTAAATGTAAAAATCGAAGAAGGGAAAAAACTGATCGTATATCCCAAAGACGAAAAAGACTAAAAACAAAATACCGGAAGCGGCCACTTCCGGTAGGGAGTTTAGTTAAATAACAAAGACTGTTACCTGTATTATTAACCAAACCAAGCAAATGTATGCAAAAAACTGCTGATTGGTTCCGGTGGCGTATGCCCTTTTGTTGGACCCGGAAACCCAACGATTCAGAAACTCCTCCCGGAGCAGATCGGATCGGGAAAACCGGAGAAGAGAGCGGAACCGGGAGCTTAACGCTTCGTGTTATGAAAATCTCAACTTGTTTTCTTCTTGCGGCCGCGATGTCTGTATCTGTCCGAGCTGCGTCGCAGAAGATTACGTTCGTAGGTAAGAACGTACCCATTACCTCTGTTTTTACTGCCATCCAGCAGCAAACCGGATTATCGTTCGTGTATAACAAAAATATACTGACGGCGGCCCGTCCGGTTTCGGTATCGGCAACCGACATGCCTCTTGGTGAGTTTTTGTCGCTCGTACTCAAAGGAACAAGCCTTACCGCACGCGTCGATAGTGGTACCATTGTGCTGGCGCGCCGCAAGCGTTATGTTCCCGAAGAAGTGCTGTTGCCGGAAGCGGCACTGGATACGGCCCCCCGTCTTCTTGTTACGGGTATCGTAAGGCTGAAGGAATCAACTTCAGAAGTTCAGCCGCTGGTAGGGGCCACCGTTTCGGAAAAAGGTGCCCGCAACGCGGTAATGACCAATAACAAGGGTGAATTCAGCATCCGGGCTGCTGCAGGCGCCACGCTGGAAATTACCCACGTAAACATCATGCCGATTACCGTTAAAGTCAGCGCTTCACAAACCTATTTTGTGCTGGAGGCCGAGCCCAGGAAGGCTACGGAAGCAAGCGATGTGGTGGTAACGGGATACTATACGCGTAAAAAGGAAAGCTTTACCGGTGCTTCCACCACCATTACCCGCAAGGAACTGGAAAAATTCAACAACAACAATATTTTCGCTGTGATCCAGAGTTTGGATCCTGCTTTCCAGGTGGACGAAAACATCGATCAGGGTTCCAACCCCAACCAGCTTCCGCAGATCAATATCCGCGGTATCAGCAGTGTGGGTAGCTCCGTAAACACGCCGCTCATCATCATCGACGGTTTCCAGGGAACCCTGCAACAGCTCTATGATATGGACATCAACAGGATCGAGTCCATCTCCATCCTCAAGGATGCGAGTGCTGCCATCCTTTACGGGTCACGCGCCGGTAACGGTGTGTTGGTAATTGAAACCCGCATGCCGAAGTCGGGTAAGTTTACCATCACATACGATCTCCGTCCTTCCTTCACGCTGGTGGATCTGTCCGACTATAACTTGATGAATGCCCGTGAAAAGCTGGAATACGAAAAGCTTGCCGGCGTTTATACCTATAAGGGAGATTCCGACCCCTACTGGTCGGCGGACTATCAGATGAAACTGGATAACCTGTACCGCGACCGCTTGCTGGCTGTTGAGAGTGGCGTAAACACCTATTGGCTCTCCCAACCGGTTCAATCTGTTTTCTCAACCGGACACAGCATCCGTGCAGAAGGTGGCAACCAGGAAGTTCGTTACTCCATCGACGGATCCTACAACGACTATAAAGGCGTTATCAAGGAATCCGGAAGAAAGCGTTATGGTGCAGCTTTCAACCTGATTTACAGAAAACCCAACAAGATTACCGTTCGTAACAACGCAAGTTTCCAGTCTTCTCACGAGTATAATTCTCCGTACGGATCCTTCTCCCAATATGCGAGACTGAACCCCTACGAAAGAATTTACGACGAGAACGGTAAACTCATCACGACCTATAACGATATGGGACAATTCGGTGGCGATCTGCTCGGAAGTGCCGTAAGCAACCCGCTGTACAATGCAACGCTCCCATACCGCGATTTCTCCAACTCTACCCAGTTAACCAACAACCTGTCGATCGAGTGGCTGGCCAGCCGTCAGATCAAGTTGAATTTGACCGGTGTGGTGTCAAAAAGCTTCAGCGACCGCGAAAAATATGTGTCGCCTCTGAATACCCAATTCCTCAACGAAACCAATTTTGCCAACAAGGGTAGCTATATCGTTGGAAATGGAAACGGGTTCCAGTGGCAAACGAACGCCAACCTGCAGTATGGTAATACCTTCGGCAGACACTCGCTTACCACGAATGTTATCGGTGAAGCACGTGCGAGCGATACCCGTAATACCAGCTATGAGCTGACCGGATTTGTTGACGATCGTTTCATCAGTCCGAGTCTTGCCCTGGAGTACCGGCAAAACTCTCGTCCGAGCTACCTGAACGTTCCGGAGCGACTGCTCGGTCTGGCTTCCAACGTTCACTATAACTTCGATTACCGTTATATGCTCGACCTCTCTTATCGTGTCGACGGGTCGTCCAAATTCGGCAGCGATAACCAATTTGGTTCTTTCTGGAGTGCCGGCGTGGCCTACAACCTCCACAAGGAGAAATTCATGAACCAGGACTTCTTCTCCATGCTTCGTCTTTTCGCCAACGTTGGTGAAACCGGTAACGAGAATTTTACGGCCGACATGACGTCTACGGCATATTCATTCAACTCCGATGGTTACTACTATCTGAAAAACAGTGCGCTGTACGCCAGTCAGGGTAATGCTGCCCTCACCTGGCCGAAAGTATTCCAGAAGAGTGCAGGTATCGATGTTACCTTCTGGGAAAAACGCATTAACGCACGTCTTAACGTGTACGAGCGCGTTACCAACCGTATGATTTCGGCGATCACCGTAGCGCCTTCATTGGGATTTGCGGGTAACCGCATCTACGAAAACCTCGGTGAAGTAAGCAACAAAGGTTTCGAACTAAGTTCAACCATCATGGTGTATTCCAACGATAAACAGGATCTGTACTGGTCTGTAAACTTCTCCGCTGTTCAGAACAAGAGCAAGCTCCGCCGTATCTCTGAGGAACTGAGAAAACTCAATGAATCTCTGGTTACAAGAGATGAAAGCGGAAACATCACCAAAACCACTTCCTATTACGAAGAAAACCAATCGCTGAGCATCTTTAGAGGTGTCCGTTCGCTCGGTATCGATCCCGCTTCCGGAAGAGAGATTTACCTCACTGCCGATGGACAGCGCACGTTCAACTGGAGAGCAACCGATCAGGTTGTTGTGGGCGATCGTGAACCAACGGTACGTGGTACTTTCGGAACAGATCTGGCGTATAAAGGACTTTCTGTTCGCGTGCTCTTCCTCTACAATATGGGTGGCGACATCTACAACAGCACACTGGTGAGCAAGGTGGAGAATGCATCTCCCTATACCAACGCCGACCTCAGGGTTCTGGAAAACCGTTGGAAAAATCCGGGTGATGTTACCAACTTCAAGGGTATTGCCGACCAAACTGCCACGCAGCTGACCAGCCGTTTTGTTCAGAAAGAAAACCTGGTTCGTTTGTCCAGCCTGAACATTAACTATGATTTCCCCAAAGAGAAAATCAGCCGCTACAACCTGCAGCGTCTTCGCCTGAACTTCTCTACCAACGACATGTTCAGAATCAGCAATGTGCGTATGGAAAGAGGTATCGATTATCCGTTCGCCAGAACGTACAACATGGGGCTGATGGTACAGTTTTAATGAACGCTTACAACAGAATTATGAAAAAAAGAAATTATATACTGCTCCTCGCAATCGGATTTCTTGTTCTCGCGACAGGGTGTAAGAAGTTCCTGGACATCCGGCCGGACAATCTGGTTTTCGAGGAAGACTTGTTTGAAGCCCGGGATGGGTTTGAAAGCGCACTTGCCGATATCTACGACCGTTTGGGAACCTCTTCCCTGTATGGTCGTGAAATGAAATTCGGCTTAATGGATGCCATGGTTGGATACTGGCAGATTCCGGTGCAGCAACATACGTACACACAGGCTACGGCGATGGACTTTTCCCAGACCAATAACCGCACCCGCGTGGATGCCATGTGGTCGGGTCTGTACAACGCCATCAACAAAACCAACCATATTCTGAAAAACATCGACCGTATAAAGGGCGATGACTACTACGATCTGGTTCGCGGAGAAGCGCTCGGACTTCGTGCCTTCCTCCATCTCGAACTGCTTCGTTTATTTGGGCCTGTTATCAAGGAAGAAGGTTTGGGCGAAAGGGCGATTCCCTATTACAAAGAAGTGAAAAACAATCCCCAGCCTTTCAAAACGGCAGGCGAAGTGCTTCAGCTGATTGAAGAGGATTTGGTTGCGGCGGAGAAAGCGCTGGAGAACGATCCCATCCGTACATACGGCAGAACCGGAAACGGAAATGGTTACGGTTCCATTCGTTACAATTCCCTGCTCGATCGTCGCGGCATCCGCATGAACTATCTCGCGGTTCTTGGACTGAAGGCGCGTAAGTCGATGTGGGAAGGAAATCTTGAAGAAGCCTATAATCGTGCCGAATTCGTGATCAACAATCTAAATGGTGCGGTACGGCTGATCAACGCTTCGGACGTAGCTTCTTCCTATCAGCGTATCAACCGCTTTACGCCGGAAAACCTGTTTGGATTGTATGCCCGTAAGCAACGGGATCTGATCACGGCTTATCTTCCGGACATTGCGAACCTGAATACAACGGCCAGTTCCGTTCTGCTTCCCCAGTACACCTGGTATTACAATAACTATTACAACAACTCCGTACACGGAAGCGTAAACGACTATCGCCTACAGAACTGGTTTGCACAAACCTCAAACAGCCAGTATCGCTTTGTTAAGCTGGAGATCAATCCCGACGATACAGAGTTTCTCCATCAGTTTGAAATACCGATGGTAGCATTGCCCGAAATGTATTTCATCATGGCAGAAGCCAAGGCCCATACCGATCCCGAGGCCGCCTTGGAAATTCTCAACCGCTTCAGGTTGTCAAGAAACCTTTCCACTCCGATTCCCTACGATGAGGGCGTTACAACCACCCAGTCGGTTATCGATTATGTGTTTGCGGAAGCAACCAAGGAATATGTTGGCGAAGGTATGATGTACCTGATGTACAAGAGAGCGTTCCGACCAATTGTTCGTCCTACAGGAACCGTTCAACCCAGTCTCTCCAATATGAGATTCCCGATTCCCGTAGATGAAGATGTTTACAATAAATAGAAGTTATGAAAACACTTTATAAAAAATATTCAGCAGCTATGCTGGCGCTTACTGCCGTATTTGCAGTTTCCTGCCGGCAGAATGCAGACCCTGTCGATTTTGATACCAACAAGGCATACATCTATTTTTCGCAGCCCAACCCAACCACGAATGCCATTGAGAAGTTTGTGGATTCCATCAGCTATTCCTTTGCATTGGAAAATCCCAATTTAACGGAAAAGGTATTTGCCGTTCCGGTAAGCGTGTCGGGTGTGGCAAACGGAAACGATAGACGATTCACTTACCGTATCAATCCAGAGAAGTCAAGTTACGATCCTGCATTGGTGGAAATTTCTGAGCCGGTTATCCGTGCCGGTAAGTTTACGGATACGCTTTATGTTAAGGTACAGAAGGGCGCCGAGCTCCGGCAGACGTCGATGACGCTGTTCCTGGAACTGGTGGAGAATGAACATTTTGGGGCTGGGCATATGGCCAATCAGACCATGAAGATCACCTTCACCAACAAACTGACGCAGCCTACCTGGTGGAATACCTGGAGATCCGTATTCGGCCCCTTCTATCCGGAAGTGTATGAGCTCTGGATTCAGATTTACTATTTCGGTGCCGATCCGACGCTCGATTTGTACAACAGTTCTGTTCCCGGCCCTTACTACTATTGGGATAGAATGCCACCCAGTGCGGTGATTTCATGGTTCCCGGTGACCTTTATGTATATCGACGTGTTAAGGAAATACCTGGAAGAGCATCCCGTTTATCCGAACGGAGATACTACCCAGCCCAGAATTTATCTTCCGTAAATCCTTAAATAAATGACAATGAAACTTTATAGAAATATATTGACAATCGCTTCGCTGGCATTCCTGGGCGCCTGCTCCAAGGATCTCGGCAACTACGATTACAAGGACATTAACAAGATCACCATTGGTAACGTACTGGATGGCGATCACAACTCCGAACGTATCTACCGTGTTGTGTTCGGCGACTCATTGAACATCATTCCTGATATTCAGGGAACAGTGAGCGGAACGGACACCTCTAACCTATCGTTTGCATGGGTGGTTAAAGGGGATACCTTATCGCGATATAAGGATCTGAGAAGACTGGCGGATTTCGGGTTCGGTAAAATGGTCTGCAACTATTATGTTACCGACCGCACCACCAACGCCGTACTGAACTACAACTTTACGCTGGAAATCAGCAGTGATGCAGCTAGGGCACATTACATCCTCACCGAAGACGACGAACACAATACGGTGCTGGTTACGAAATCTGCGCTGAATTCCGCCATGCCTTTCCGTTATGTACGCACGGTGGGAACCCATTCTCTCGGAAAAAATCCGGCCAGCCTGGCTATCCGGAGAAACGACGGGTCTTCTGCAACCAACTATACCTACACCATTATTCTTACGGCCAAAGACGCGTCTCCGAATATCGTGGAGGTTCTGACAACCGATATATTGCCGATTCTTTTCTACGGTCCTGAGCAATTTGTTGAAACACCGGAGGTAAACAAGATCACCTGGCACTATCACAGTCTGCGTACCACCACTGCCTATATCCTGAACAATGGTAAGGTACATTTCGTAAAAAAGGGTGCAATCAGTAGCGTGCTCTATCGGAATGATCCCCTGGATTATGATTTCGGAGAATCCGGTTTGTTCACCAACGGTAGTTTGTACAGCCGCTATATTGCCGGTTGGGACTATAAGAACAAGCGCATGCGGATCTTTTCAACCACAGGTGTAGCGGCCAACGACCTCTATACCACCAACTGGGACCATATCATCGATCCTTCGCTGACAGAGGGCCACGATTATCTCATGGGGGTGGAAACCTTCTATTCCAGTCCGTATAAGTTCGCGATGCTCACCAAAAAAGGCGATTCCCTGTATTCACACGAAGCGGTTCTGCCCGCTTATACTGCGGTTTCTTCTTACGGTCGCGTAGCGGCGGCGAAGGTGGAAGGACTGGATCGGATGGAAGCCACACCTGTTTACCACGGGGGTGCGCATTTCTGGTACTTCGGAATCGGAAGAACCATCTACCGTACTTCACTGCTCGGTTTGGACCTGCAGCCGGTGGTAACCCTCCCGAACGACGGTTCCGGTGACATAGTGACCTTCAATTTCAACTACGATCAGGCGAACAACTTTACCAAAATCGGTATTGCCACCTACAATCCGGCTTCAGGCCAGGATCTGAAAGGTTCATACTATGTGTATGATATTGCCAGCAACACAATTGAGGCCAGTTACCTGAATGTGCTTCATAAAGCGAAAAAAATTGAGATAGGTCTCTAAACGTTTTTATTTTTGGGGTTTATGTCCAAGGGCGCTTCTTTCGAGAGGTGCCCTTCACTTTTTATAAACGCAATCGTTTGTCTGAATTTCCTGCCCATCCCGATTTCTCGGATGTATTTGGTAGATTTATATCTCCCAAAACTTCCCGTTATGAAGCAAAACTCAAAAGCTGGCTGGGTGGTTCTGTGTCTTTTACTTCACTGGTCGTCACTGCTTATCGCACAAACAAACGCCAATCAACCCAGGCTTCCCAATATTGTTTACATCTATGCCGATGACATGGGCTATGGTGAACTGGGCTGTTACGGCCAGGAAAAGATAAAAACGCCGAACCTGGACCGGATGGCAGCGGAAGGAATGCGTTTCACCCAACATTATACCGGTATGCCCGTTTGTGCACCGGCCCGCTGTATGCTGATGACAGGTAAACATTCGGGGCACTCCTATATCCGGGGCAATCACGAATTGGGCGGATTTCCGGACAGTGCCGAACGGGGTCAGATGCCGCTGGCGGATGCCGAATTTACCGTTGCCGAAATGCTGAAGCAGAAGGGGTATCGTACCGCCCTTGTCGGGAAATGGGGGATGGGCATGAACAATACCGAAGGATCGCCCTCGAGGCAGGGATTTGATTATTACTACGGCTATCTTGATCAGAAACAGGCGCACAATTATTATCCGACGCATCTCTGGGAAAACGATCGATGGGATTCCCTTCACCAACCTTTTATTGACGTACACCGAAAGCTGGACCCGGCAACGGCTACCGATGAAGATTTTATGTCGTTTACCGGTAACGTATATGCGCCGGATAGGATGACTTCAAAGGCTTTAGCGTTTATCGATAAAAACAAAAAAAATCCGTTTTTCCTTTACCTGCCCTATACCATTCCCCATGTTTCCCTACAGGTGCCGGAAAAATACGTGGAAATCTACAAAGGCCGTTTTGAGGAAAAGCCCTACTACGGAGAAAAAGGATATGCCTCCACAAAATATCCGCTTTCCACCTACGCTGCCATGATTACCTATCTCGATGAGCAGGTGGGAATAATTATGCAGAAGATCAAAAGTTTGGGACTCGACGACAATACGATCATCATGTTCAGCAGCGATAACGGCACCAGTTTCAACGGCGGGGTGGATGCCAATTTCTTCAACAGCGTGGCCGGTTTGCGGGGATTGAAGATGGATGTTTACGAAGGCGGAATCCGTATGCCGTTTATTGCCCGCTGGCCCGGGAAAATAAAGGCCGGCACAACGAGTGACCATATTTCAGCGCAATATGACCTCATGGCTACCCTGGCCGAACTTACCGGGCAGGAAGCACCACCGACCGACGGAATCTCTTTTCTTCCCGAGCTGTTAGGGCAACCGGATAAACAAAAGCAACACCCCTACCTCTATTTTGAGTATCCGGAGAAAGGCGGGCAGCTGGCGATACGAATGGGAAAATGGAAGGCCGTCAAAACAAATCTCCGCAAGGAACCCGGAGCCCCCTGGCAGTTATACGATCTGGATAACGATTGGGCGGAAACCACGGATCGCGCCGCAGATTACCCCGAACTGCTTCCCCAATTCGATGAGATCGTTAAAAGGGAGCATCGTTCCTCGCATTTACCGCACTGGAATTTTGCCGAAAAGGTGATTTCTGCCCGAAAATGATCAGGCTGGCGTACGAGCCCCCCCTAAACACCACGAAAAAAAGCCCGTACACACAGTTTTTTCGTCCGGAAGGAAGAAAGCCGGTAATTTTCCGTTTCTAAAACCAGTTTAGGATATGAAATTACCGATCGCGGCAGCCGTTTTCACTATGGCTCTGTTTGGCTCAGCAGTGGCGCAGAAATCGCCGATGCCGAAAGTTTTTACCGTTCAGGGCAAGGTCCAGTTCGATGTACCGAAGGGGTACCCCAGCAAAGTGTGGATCAGCCGTGATAATTTTGACGGCAAACTCCAATTGGTGGACTCTGTGGAACTGGGGCCCGACCTGACCTATTCGTTCCGGATTAAACAGGATCATCCCGGGGTTTACCACCTGAATGTCCTCAACTGGGACCGCATTTCCTTCTGGAGCGACGCCGATGTAAAGGTGGAATCGAGGGGTTACGATACGTCTCGTTACAAAATCAAGATTCCGCATTATTATCATGTGGAGGGTTCTTCCGATAACAATTTCATCAACATGACCGATCTGAACAACACCATGCAGTACAGACGTTATGTTGAGGAATACAATGAAGAATACGCCGCGAAAAAATTAAAGGATAGTGGCGGCGACAGTACCTGGTTTACCTATCTCAAAACCCGACCCCGTTACAATCGGCTGGAAGACGAGACGGCCCTCAGAGCCAAAACGCTTCAAACGATGTACAAGGACAGGCCGGTTTTGATCTATGCCCTGCGCAATGCCGGAAATCCGGAAGATACGGCGCGTTACAACGCCACCATGGCCCAATTGGATCATTTGCTCAAGCTTTATCCCTGGTTAACGGAAGCCGCAAACCTTAAGGCTACGATTACCAAAAACAGGGATGCTGCCCTGCAGCTCAAACCGGGAAAACCCGTCCCGAAAATTGCCTATCCCGATTCCTCCGGAACCCTGCAGGGGCATGAAAAATATCGGGGCAAATATCTGCTGATCGATTTCTGGGCAAGCTGGTGCGGCCCCTGCCGGCAATCGGTACCCAAAATCAAGGAACTTTACGCCAACTATAAGGATAAGGGATTTGCAGTGCTGAGTATTTCCATCGATACCGATAAAAAAGCCTGGGAAAAAGCCGTTAAGGAAGAAAACATGCCCTGGGAGCAACTGCTTAGCAACGATAAGAGCAAAACCCTGGCGGATTTCCAGTTCGCCGGCATTCCCACCCTGTACCTGATCGATCCGAACGGAAATATTGTAAAAAAATATACCGGATATTCACCGGATACAGAAGCTGATATTAAAAAACAGATCGAAAGCGGTAAACCTGCCGAAGAGAAAAAGGTGATCCGCGCAACAATGATGTAGTTTTATCGATAAACGATAATTAATTTTTTCGGCACAGTCTGTTTTGGACTGTGCCGATTTTTTTTAGGGTGGAACCGGGGGCACCGGACCCGGTAGACCAAGTTTTTCCGGAAATCGAAAGCGATCTTTCCGGATTGTATAAACGGTTAAACAGAATCTGTAGGAATTTGCGCCCTGTTTAGCAAACCATTTAACCCATCAATATATGTTTAGTTCGCTCGGAAGGATGGATCGTTTTTTTTCCATCGTGTTATGTCTCGCATTTTCAATGATCGCATTCCAGGTACGTGCTGCAGAAGACCCTCTTTCTGCCATTCGTGGGAAGGTGGTTACTTCTGATGGACAACCTGCGTCGGAAGTTTCGGTACAGATAAAAGAAAAAAATCGCGGAACCCTTACCAATGAAAAAGGGGAGTTTATTTTCCGTAAGGTTCAACCTGGTAAGTACACGCTTCAGGTTTCCCTGGTTGGTTACAGCACCATTGAACAACAGGTGGAAGTAGCGGCCGATCAGATCGTAGCCGTTGAGGTCCGGCTTGCAGCCTCAGAGAAAGAACTCGACGAAGTTGTGATCAACGCCAGCCGGAACAGATACAAGGCCAGCAAGGTTTCCGAATCGCTCCGCTTTCAGGGACCGATTCTGGAGATCCCACAGAATATCCAAACGATTTCTTCCCAGCTGATGGCCGACCAGATGACATTTGATGTGGTTGACGGAATCACCAGAAATGTCAGCGGTGCCGTTCGCGTTGGGCACTGGGATAACCAGTATGCACAGATCCGTATGCGCGGATCGAAGCTGCCTGCATTCCGCAACGGAATGAATATTGAAGCCTCCTGGGGACCAACTGCCGAAGACGCGGGCATGATCGAAAATATTGAGTTTGTAAAGGGTCCTGCCGGTGTTATGCTCGCAGCGGGTGAGCCCGGGGGCTTCTACAATGTGGTGACCAAAAAGCCAACCGGCCAAACAAAAGGATCTGCAACCCTCAGCGCCGGTAGTTTCAGCACCTACCGCGCGGCGCTCGACTTCGACGGTAAGCTCAGCAAAGATGGTAAACTGCTGTATCGTTTCAATGTGGCCGGTCAGCAGAAGGATTTTCATACCAAATACAACTACAGCAACCGCCACATGATTGCTCCGGTGCTTAAATACCTGGTGGACGAAAATACGTCCATCACACTTGAATACACATTCCAGGGTTCGAAGTATCTGGCCAACGGTAACTATACCTTTTCTCCCAAAGGATTTGCAGATAAAGAAATCGGCAATGATTTCTTCTACGGAGATGTTTCCCTGGAGCCCGGCAAACTAAGAGATCACAGCGTTTACCTGTATTTCGACCGCCGTCTCAACGACAAATGGAAAATGCACGCGCAAACGGCTTACTTCAATTTTGCCATGGAAGCCAACAGCGTGTGGGCCAACTATCTTACAGAGTCCGGCGATATGAGCCGCTATTGGAGCATCGGTGACGAAGCCGGCGAAAACAGGTTCGGCCAGTTCTCCATCTCCGGTGAAGAAAGAACCGGAAGCATCCGTCACCGCATCATTGCGGGTGCCGATTTCGGCAACAAAAAATTCTGGGGCGACTTCCGTACCCTGAATCCCGATATCCGCCTTGCCGGCAACAAGCTCTTCAATGTGTACAATCCGCAGTACGGAATTCCCTTCACTGAGTTTCCGCCCATCGACCGTTCTCTCAACGTTCGGGTAAGAGCCGGTTCATCCAATTACGCAACCGTATCTACCTACGGCTCGGCCTTTGCACAGGATGAGCTCGGTTTTCTTGACGACAAACTCAGGGTTTCCCTCGCCCTGCGTTATACCTACGCCAAAACAACCGGAAAAACCAAAGTTGCCGACATCGAGGATGAAATCCTTTCTCCCCGCGTTGGTGTAAGCTACTCCATTGACAAAAACACCGCCGTCTACGTTCTCTACGATCAAAGCTTTGTTCCGACTTCCGGTACCGACTGGCAGGGAAATCCCTTCAAGCCCGTTAAAGGAAACGATATTGAAGCCGGTATCAAAAGAGAATGGTTCGGTGGCCGACTGAGAACTTCCGTTACGGCATATCAGATAACCCGCGAAAATGCGCTTGTTGATGATCCGGATCCTTCCCACGTTGTCAACGGCCAAACCTTTAAGGCTCAGCTTGGCGAAACCACGTCAAAAGGTATTGAAGTGGACGTGACAGGTGAAATACTTCCCGGTTTGAATACCGTAATCAACTATGCCTTCACCGAATCAAAAATCACGAAGGAAACCAATAAAAACAATATTGGTAATCGAACACCGAATACACCCAAACATATTACCAATGCCTGGGTGACCTACACCATGCAGAACGGTACGCTGAAAGGGCTCGGAGCTTCTGTTGGTGTTCAATCGCAAACCGACAGGAATATCGGCACCACCAAGGTTTCCAACTTCCCCGATTATTTCCGTGCTGATGCAGGGTTGAGCTACCGCAAGGGACAGTATTCACTCGCCCTCCTCGTAAATAATGTCCTCAATCATCAGCGTCTGATGACCGCAGGTTCCATCACCAATGCGAACGGATCGATTGCGGGCAGCGTCCGCTACTACGCCTATATTGTTGAACCCAAAAGAAACGTGCGTTTCTCGGTGACCTACAATTTCTAATCGTTGTTAAATCAGGGATTGGCCACATGGCCGTTATGAAAATAAAGTAAAATAGCCCACGATTCGTGGGCTATTTGCTTCAAGGATAGGGTACATGGAACAACGACAGATTTAGAGCCGGGTTAATACCAGGCTTTTTCTTTTATCTTTCTTTTAATTCGGTATAATCTGAAGAGTATGGTGTCATAAGCCAGGGCGGATATCAGACAAATCAATGCGACGATCAGAATTTTGATTCCGAAGACCTTAAATCCGAAACCACCCAGTACACCGCCTGCAAAGAAGAAGGCGATAATGGAAATTCTCAATCCGATATTCCGGCTCAGTTTATTTCTGTCCGTCTGTTTCCGACGGAAGCAGAGCTGTGAGAGTTCAATTCCCAGGTCGGTGAACAGACCTGTAAGATGGGTAGTGCGTACTACGGAGTTGGAAATAAAGGTGACCAGAGCGTTCTGTAGTCCCATCGCAAGCAGCAGCATGCCGGCTGTCAGTTCAGAGGAAAGGGTATAGGAGCTGAATCCGGCAAAACAGATCAGGAAAATTTCCGTAAGCAGGGGAAGAATATAGTTGTTGCCCTGGGCTTTCATAAAAGGAACCTGCATCAGGATGCCGGAAAGAAAGGCTCCCGAGAGAAAGGCCAGGATATAGCCGATAAAATGGACGGTACGGATATAGTTGCCGTTAACCAGTTCTTCCGCGAAATACGCGAAATGCCCCGTAACGTTGGTGGTGAGTATTCCCGAATACAGCAGTCCGGCGATATTCACCAGTCCGGCAACGAAAGAAAGAATGGATGCCAGCTTAAGATTGTGCAGAAATGTTCTGTTTTTCCCTTTGTGACGGAGCATGTGCTGATCTGTATTTTGTCATTATCACGATCCCGGTGTTGCAGAAATCTGTGACGACCTCGGGATTATACCTTCACCCAAAATTTCAGTTGTTGGTTCATGGCAGTTCCGACAATATGGTAGCTGTCCGGAATTTCATCGCCGGAACCATAATAGGTTGCCAGTCGTGTTCCCGGAGGTTTATGTTCGAGTTGCCGGTAGAGGTACCGGTTGTAATAGTTGTAGAGTTGTTCGGAATACTCGATGGACTCGTCGATTTTTCCCGCGCCGGAGAGGTTTTCAAAAAAGGAGTTGAAGAAGTAGAAATGGTCGTAGTCGCGAAAGTCCAGACGGGTAAAGTTTGCGTGAATCAATCTTACGTTTTCCAATCCGAGTTTAAGGCGGGCTATTTCGGATTGAACGATCAGGTTTTTTCGTTGTTCCACACCGAAGAATTGGGATTCGGGGTGGAAATAGGCTCCTGCAAGGCAGAATTTGGCCACACCGCTGCCGATATCGAGGATGCGCACGTTTTTTTCAGCAGCGAGAAAGGACGCGGCTTTTCGGGCAACATCCAGAGGTGTCCAGTGACGGTAGGCGAGTGCACGGATGGAGGGATCGTAGAGCTTATTGAAATGCTCGTCGCTGCGAAACCAGTTCTGAATATTCATCTCCGTCTCCTGTACCCGCATATCCTTTAGTTTTCCCTTATTCTGAATTTGTATTGATCGGGCGGGATCAGTCCCTGGCGATTTTCGGGCGAGCTCAGCGCTATAAGGCATAGCCAGCCATCGCCTTCTGCATCTTCTCTGAGCGCATTGAAACTGCCGCTGAGGTATTTGTCGTTTACCTGAATTACCTTTCCGTCAACAGGCATTCTTGCCTCGATGCGATAGTCGTTGTAGCGGATCGAAGCGATGCAGTCGCCCTGCTTCAGTTCCCGTGTCAGATCGTTGAATACGATTTCCTGTATCTGACGGAATCCGGTAAGTTTAAAGCTGCAAACGCCGACATAGGCTACACTTCCCTGGAATTCGATCCAGTCGTGGTCGGTGGTGTAAAAAACCTCGGTTTTTGTGGAATTCATCCGGCAAAATTAGCGGTATTGCCTAAGGCTGGCGGTAATACTTGTCAATTGTAAAAGTGATAATTATCACTCCTAAATCCGGTAAATTTGCAATAACATGAGTCTGAAAGGCCTTTTCCCCATCGATAAATGGGATTTCAAGAGTGGTTCCATTCTGGCGGATCTGCCCCCGGAAGACTTCAACATGCTCATGAACAACCGTACCCAGGAAGTGTATGCCAAGGGGGAGATCATTTTCCGCGAAGGGGCTTATCCCTCCGGCATCTTTTATATCGTTGAAGGGAAGGTAAAAAAATACAAGATCGACCGCGACAGCCGTGAGCATATTATCTATGTTGCGAATACGGGGGAGCTAATGGGCTATCATGCTGTCCTTTCCGGAGGACGTTATCCCGATTCTGCCGCCGCCATCGAAGAAAGTACGGTGGCCTTTATTCCCAGGGAGGATTTTCTTCAGGTTCTCAACCAATCCTCGGAACTAAATAAACGCTTGCTGAAAACCCTGAGCCATGAATTTGCGGTTTTGGCCAACACGGTTTCTCTCTTTACGCAGAAGTCGGTAAGGGAACGGCTGGCGCTTCAGCTGATTGTTCTCCGCGAAAAATACAAGGTCAATTTCCAGGAAGGTATGCCGGTAGAGATCAATATGAGCCGCGAAGATCTCGCCAATCTGGTTGGTACGGCCCGGGAAAATGTGGTCCGTATCTTATCGGACTTCCGGGAAGCGGGCATCGTACAAACGCAGGGAAGAAAGATCATCGTACATGATCTCAATGAGTTGATACGCATTGCCGACTACAAATGACCCGACCATGGGTTTTGGGATAGACAGGATCTGGGTTTAGTGGCGGAGTATTCTCTGCTGTACCAATTCGTTTATGATTAATTGTGGCCTGAAATGGGATGGGCAGGATTATTCGTAAACAATCCTGCCCATCCCAAAAACCATAATCGTTTCACCGGAATGTAATCGTATACTCCTTATTGGCCGTTGTGGCGATATCGTAGTCCGCTGTTTCCGGAACCGAAAACATTTCCTTCGGTGCTTTTTCGGAAATCAGCGGTTTGCGGATTGGCGGTATAACATAGAAAGGATTGGCGTTTGTACCGTTTGCAGGCTCTGCTCCCCGGGGTTTCCAGTTGCTGTTCACACGTAAACGTAGGTTGCCGCCCAGTGCGGAGTGTACCACAACCTTAACGGGCTTGTTGTCTTTCCATTCGATCGATACGGTGAAACCACCACGTGCCCTAAGCCCTGTAATTTTCCCCGATTTCCATTCCGAAGGAAGGGCGGGAAGAATTTCTACCGCCCCGTCGTGGCTTTGCAGCAGCATTTCGGCTATCCCTGCCGTACAACCGAAGTTGCCGTCGATTTGGAAGGGCGGATGTGCATCAAAAAGATTGGGGTAGGTGCCCCCTCCCTGGCCGTTCTGTATGTCGGGTGAAACAAGGTTCAGCTGATCGGTGATCAACTTGAATGCATGGTCCCCATCTTTCATGCGTGCCCAGAAATTCACTTTCCAGCCCATGCTCCAGCCGGTAGAAACATCGCCGCGTATGATCAATGTGTTTCTTGCGGCGGCAAAGAGTTCCGGGGTGTGTTTGGGAGAGATTTGATTTGAAGGATGCAATCCGTAGAGATGGGAAATATGGCGGTGACGGTCGTTTTTCTTATCCCAGTCGAATAGCCACTCCTGAAGCTGACCATACTGACCAATCTGCATGGGCGGAAGCTGGCTGCGTTTTTGCTCGAGTGTGTCGACAAAGGCAGCATCGGTACCGAGGATTTTTGCTGCCTGAATGGTGTGCGAAAAAAGTTCAAACACAATCTGATTGTCCATCGTTGTGCCATAGGTAAGTCCAACCCCATTGCCCTTGTCATCTTTCATATAGGTGTTCTCCGGGCTCATTGATGGGGAAACCACGAGCCACCCGTGGTCGGGTTCCTTTTGGAGGGCATCTACATAAAAAGTGGAAGCACCTTTGAGTATGGGATAGATTTCGCGGAGGAACTCCCTGTTTCCGGTATAGAGATAATGTTCCCAGAGATGGCGTGTAAGCCAGGCTCCGCCCATGGGCCACATACCGTAAAAGCCGCCGTCTACCGGACCGTTGATACGCCAGAGGTCGGTATTATGGTGCGTTACCCAGCCACGGGCACGATAAAGTTTCTGCGCCGCTTCCTGTCCGGTTACCGAAAGTTCCTTCACCATTTTGAACAAAGGTTCTCCGAGTTCGCTGAGGCCGGTTAATTCGGAGGGCCAGTAGTTCATTTCCGTATTGATGTTGATGGTGTATTTGCTGTCCCAGGCGGGCTTGGTACGTGCATTCCACTTGCCCTGCAGGTTGGTGGGCTGTCCACCGGGCTGCGATCCGGAAATCAAGAGGTAACGACCGAACTGAAAATAGAGTTCCAGTAGTTTGGGATCCCGGGTGTCTTTAAAGGTTTTCACCCGTTCGTCGGTTGGGAGATGATCCTGTCCCTTTCCGTCGAGACGAAAGCTGACCCGGTCAAAATAGTTTTTGTAGAAACGGATATGTTCATCACGGAGTGCGGCAAAGGATTTTTTAACTGCGCTGTTCAGCCTGTCGATGGAGCGCTGATGTGCATTGCCGCTGACATCGTTGTAGCTGTTGAAGTTGGTGGCAACGGAAACATAGATGGTGGCTTCGGTTGCCCCCTGTACATGGATGGCGGTATCGCTGTAACGCAGGTTCCCTTCCCGTGTAACCACCCGTACATTGGTCTCGAATTCGATGGCGGGTTCCAGAGATTCCACCAGGTGTGGTGTTCCTTTCAACGTGAGCACCTGGTCTTTTACGGTTCGGCTGCTGTTTTTGTGTGCACTGGTGAGGGTTGTGTGAAAATTGAGTGCACCGTTCATTTCCGCGGAACAATGAATAACGAACACATCGCCGGTAAAGGATGCGATGGTTGTCCGCGTGTATTTTACATTATTCACCGTGTACTGAACCGTGCTCGTTGCATTGCTGATGTTCAGGTCGCGGTAGTAGTTGGTTGCTTTCTCATGCCCGTCAAAATAAAGCATCAGGTCGGCCGCGGGCTGGTAGCTCATGCCATTTTGTGGCGCTACGATTTTGGCCCTCGACAAAGCCTGGGCTTCCACATATTTTTTTTCAAAAAGAAGGCGACGCAGTTCCGCAATAACATCGCCGTGTTCGGCTACCACGTTGTTGTGCGGACGTCCGGCCCAGATCGTTTCTTCGTTCATCTGGATCTGCTCGCGAGCGGGGTTACCGAATATCATGGCGGCGATTCTTCCGTTTCCGATCGGAAGTGCTTCATCCCATTTTTCGGCCGGAACCGGATACCAAAGCCTGAGATCAGCATTTTTTTTCTGGGCCTGTGCGATGGCGAAGCTGAGCATACTCAGCATTACCAGGGCTGCGTTTTTGATCTGGAGTCTTTTCATCCTTTCTGTTCAATAGTTGCGGAGTGAGAAATTATATTCGCGGTTGCTGCCGGTTTATGCCGCAGGACGTTCGGCGGAATGCCGTTTTTCGCGGAAAGCTTGCGCAGTCCGGAAAACAGGGGAGTGGCGAAGTTTATGGCAGCAATGAATTCCATGTTTATCGGGCAACCTGCAATATGCCCCTATTTTCATGCATTCACCGCAATGGGTAGCCGTTTTTTTACGCAAACGTTCCCGATTTCGCGAAAACCTTGATGGTAGTGGATTCTGTGTGCGAAGAAGAAGCCCTATCTTAAAAGTTACAAAAAAGTACGGAAATTGGCAATACCCCTCAATTGGCGCTGATAATCAATTAAAAAATCCTATGTCCGACGGAGCAGCGCTTTGCCCGGCCAGTCCGGGCAGTATTGCCGTGGTCGAACGATAAATCCTAATTTTAAGAGCCTAAAACGGATTTGTCGGATGAACAACCTGAATCAACAACTAAAATCGTTTACCGGAATTCTTTTCGCCGTATTTTCTTTTCTTTCCGCAACCGGTCAGAACAAGCTCATTCCGGTGGACACCACGTATACGGTTGACCGAGTATTCCGGCAGAACCAGAAAAAGTTCCCGCATGCCTATCCGGCAAAGGATAGCTTACCCAAAGGCGTGGATGCTTTCCGGGATATTGTTTATACGACACTGCGGAATACGCCCTACGGCGACCGGCCTCTTCATCTCGATGTATTCCGGCCGGCAAGCACTGAAAAACGACCGGCGTTGATCATGGTGCACGGCGGCGGATGGCGGTCGGGTACCCGTTCTATGCAGGTGCCGATGGCTCAGATGCTGGCGGCCAAAGGGTGGGTGACCATTCCGGTGGAATACCAGTTGTCTCTCGAAGCTCAGTATCCTGCCGCCGTACACAATATCAAGTCGGCGATTCGTTGGGCCATGTTGAATGGAGAGAAATATGGGATTGATACGTCGAAGATCGCGATTTCCGGATGTTCTGCGGGTGGACAACTGGCCGCTTTGGTCGGCCTGACCAACGGTGTCGATATTTTTGAGGGCGATCAGGGCAACAGAGGTGTAAAGGCTTCCGTGAAAGCCATTATCGACGTCGACGGCGTGATCGATTTTCTGGCGCCTTCTTCGCTTAACCTTCCCCGTAATCCGCAGTCCGCTGATGTGGCCTGGCTCGGTGGCACCTTCGAAGAAAAGCCCGCCATCTGGAAACAGGCTTCCTCTATTTTCTGGGCCAATCCTCATACCGCAGTACCCATGTTATTCATCAACAGCGGATTCCCGCGTTTCCATGCCGGACAGGATGAGCTGATTGGCATGATGAAGGAGTGGGGCATTTATACCGAAGTACAGAAATTCGATGTGCAGCTGCATCCTTTCTGGCTCCTGCATCCCTGGGTGGATGATACGGTGGAACATATGCATCGTTTTCTGACACGCTGTTTCCAATAAGCGGCATCTTCGTCCGGGTACCATTTCTTAACCGTTCATTTGGTGTACGACATAAGTCTGGTTCCGATAAAACAAAAAACCGACCGGAGAATTTCCGGCCGGCTGGTTTTGAATATCGAAATAATCATGACGTACTTATTTCAGTCCGAGCACTTCCAGGCCCTGTTCAAAACGAACATCCACCGGAATTCCTTTTTTCTGAAGGCGCTCGAGGTCGGCCTGCAAACCGGGCTTTACAACGGCTTTTTCTTTCATCAGGGTTTCCACCGCCGGTTTATCGCCATCACCCTGGAGGGTAAGAATCAGGTTGCTGAGTTCGTTCATGGCTTCACCGAATTGCTGTGTGTTCACTTTATAGTGTCCGTCGGCCGTTTTTTCAAATGCGCCCTTTTCTTCGAAGAAGTTGAAGGCAAGCATATTGGCTTTGCCGTGTGCTTCGCCCGCTCCGAATCGTACGGAGCGCAGAATACCCGCCATGAAAGTGGTATAGTAGGTGTCGATATTGCCCGGAAGCTCACCCATTTCCACCAGTTTGGTAACCATATACAGGCCGAGGATGTCCGCTTTGGCTTCTTCCAGCCAGGAACCTTGTTCCTGCAGTGCCGAACGTACAGTGCCTTTTCCGTTAACGGTATTTTTGATGCCCAGGCCGTGTGCCACTTCGTGGAACATCACGTTGGCAAAGAAGGCATCGAACTGGACCAGGCTAAGCTGCGAAGGATCGATCAGTTCATCTGCAATCGGCATCATGATCTTGTCAAATTTCGCACGCATGGCGTTCTTGAGTTGTGATCTGCGTGTTCCCTTGCTTTGTTGTACTTCTTCGTTGTTGGGAAGATTTACCGCAATGGTTTTTCCACCGGCATTGCAATGTCCGGCATAATAGATCACATCGTAGGCGTTGAGTTGCGACGATGTTCCCGGTTTTTCGCTTTTGTATTTTTCCGGCACGGGAAGCCCCTTCTGCAGGTCAGGGAGCATGCCTACATATTTTTCTAGTTTTTGGCTCCACTCCTTGTCTTTCATAAGAATATAGGCTTCAAACGCGTTGCGGGAATTATAGAGCTGGTCTTCGTAGTTTTCGATGGGGCCGATGATGACATCGATATTGTTTGTTTTCATATCCATCCAGGCGATATCGCTGGGCATGTAGTTATCGGTCACCAGTGCCTGGGCGCGGAGCGAAAGGTATTTTTTCAGTCCCGCATCTTCGGCCAGTTCAGCAGCCTGACGCAGGAGTTCGGATGCCCTGCCCAGCGGCTCGGCATAAAACACGCTGTAGGGGATGGACACCAGTTTGCCGGTGCTGTCGCGACGGATGACGGAATACTCGCCGTGCTTATCCTTCACATCGGATTGCTCGAGCTCCTCCTTCGTCATGTCGTGCGGATAAAATTCAGCGCCGTGAGGTTTGGCGCCGAAACCGGGGATAAAGGGCGTATCGCTGTTGAGTTTGTCCCAGGGACCGTAGTTCAGCAGGGCAAACTCGCGTGCAGTGGGATCGCTGATGGCATTCAGCAAACTATCTTTATTGCCGTATGATTGCTGCCAGTACAGTTCGTCCATAATTTCGGCTGCCTGGATCAGGAGCGGAATCATTTGTTTTTCCTTTTCGGTAAGGCTGCTGAGATCGGCGGTAAGCTTAACGGGCGCGTAGCCGGCCAAACGTTGTTCGATGTACTGCATGGATGAATCTTTCGCGGTTTCCTTGCTGCTGCCGGCGTTGTTACAAGCTGCCATGGGAAGCAGGGATGCCAGCACCACAGTGCGGAAGATGTTTTTCTGCATAATTGCGGTGTTTCAGGTTATAAAAGCCAAAGATAGCCAATCCGGCGTTTACCGGCTACCGCTCATAAAAAAGCCGCCCCGGGGCGGCTGAGCGGTTTGGCTTATCGTCCGTTGGAGCGGAGAACGACAATATCTTTCCGGACCTTATCGTCGTGTGTTTTTTTCACGATGTAATGCCACTGTTTTTCCGGCACGTCCACAAAAAAGATTTCACCGGTTTTATGTTTGGCCACAGCGTCCTGAAATTCGGCGGGGAAGCTGTATTCGCCAAAGAACCATCCGGTATCACCGTGGGTGTTGTTTCCATCCATGGTGTACTCATCCGAAAGTTGGGAGAAGGGTACGCCCTGATTGGCTTTGTCGACAATCACTTTTTTCAGTTCGTCGATTTCCGATTTGGTAAGACTTCCGCCGTCGAGGAAAACATAACTGGCGCGGTATTCAACGGAGTCCACAGCTTCGAGAATTTTGTAGGTGACATAGCCCACCGAAAACACATCCCCTTTTTTCTGACGGAGCAGCCGCTTGGCGATCAACGTAGTATCTTTTCCGGCCGACAGATACATGATTTCCGGTTTCAGTTCGGGATTCGCTTTGATATACTGTTCGGCCTGTTCAAGCGTATTGATTTTCTGGAATTTTTCGGTAACCGTTTGCTGCGCAAAGACCGGCAATGTAAAGCATAGCAATACAGCCGCGAGGCTTTTTTTCATAATTGATCAATGTTTAGTCTGAAGTAAAATAACCGTGATGGCTGGGGGCCGTCCTTCCTTTGAAGATACAAAAAAAGGAGGAAATTTTCAATACCTGTCGACCGCCCGGTGTAACAAAATGTTAATTGTGGTTCGGGACGCTGATCAGGGGGTAGATGCTCCAACGGACGGTACAGCGATGAATTCCCGACTCTTGCCAATCTGGAATGCTTCGGGCATAGCCCTCGCAATGACGCGGTCTGCAGGCGTCATTGTGGATCAGTGGCAATACGACATTACGAGATCGTTTTTTCTGGAATGCTTCGGGCATAGCCCTCGTAATGACGCGACACCCTTACGTCATCGCTTCGCCTTCACCTCCCATTATCGCTTCACCTTCGCCTCCCGTCATTGCGAGCCTTCCCTCTCCCGTCATTGCGAGCCGAAGGCGAAGCAATCCAGGAAAACAACAAGAGGCGCCCCGTGTCCACCATCCCTTCTTTCCTAAATTGTCTTCAACTTCAATGAAGGTCCAGCATTTCTCCGGACACGAAACACATTTATAACTCCCTTTAAAAAGCAAAACTTAAGGTTGCACTGTTCATCGTTCTGCCACTCCTCAACTGACGTTCACCAATGCCGGGCACTTCCGGTAGAAAAAGCGTTGTTGATTCATTCTTCGGCGCGGGGTTTCGTTACCGGCTGCGTCCGGATACGGGAAGATAGATCTGAAACCCGAAGGAGAGATGCAGGTTATGGGAAGTCAGTGCCTGCCCGAATCCAACGATGCCGTTGTATTTGAGCAGGGTTTCGAGGCCGACATTGGGGCTTACGAAATACGCATAGCCGGGGCCGATACCCAGACCGAGTCCGTTGGTGTTTTCGCCTACCGCAGGGTTAAATCCCTCGATGCCGACATTGGCTTCTCCGAAAAACCGGCCGTGGCGATACAGGTTGGTATTGTCGTTGCTCAGGTAATATCTTCCCAGCAATCCAATTCCGTAATTGATGCTGGTGCCGGCATTTTTTGCCGTTGCCAGTCCAAACTTGAGGTATCCGCCAACGGCGGCGTTGTCGCGCAGGAACCAGGCAATTTTGGGGCTTAGGGAAGCCGAAAACAGATCGCCCTTTCTCAATCCTGCGTCGAGATCGGCGATATTTCCGCCCACCAGAAGATTACCTCTTTTCAGCTGGGCTTCGGCCTGGTAAACGGCAAGGCTGGCTGCAAGGATCAGCAAAAGGGTGCGCAGCATATTTTTCATCATCAATGGTTTACCAGTAACAAACAACCGGATACGCTATTTGTTCTGCAGGGCATTGCCGCAGAACGAAGGATTTACCGACACCGGGAGGGGCGCGGTCGCCACAAATGCGGGAAAGGTCGACACTTCTTTCGGTTGCGATGAATTCGTGTTATATTTATGGAAACCAACCCTGGGACAGGTCCCCATCAATAATGATCAATCGCCGCTTCATACGCATAACCCTTGGCATCGGCGCCGTTGTATTCTTAGGTCTGATTCTGCGGGATCTGTTCCGCCTGACGGCGGGAACCTATGTGGAGGAAGAAGGTAAATTGATGCGGATAGATTATCTGAGTGTCCGCACCTGGGCCGACGGCAGCGGCGCCCGTTACGAATTTCAGGATAGTTCAAAACATTGGTTTGTCGTTCGCACGGGGCAGTATCTGAGCATTCCGGATAATGAAGGGCTGGACAGCATCATGCGTCATATTCCGCAGTTTGTTTCTGTTCTGGTGGATGAAGAAGGGTTTCGGCGTTTCCATTCCTCAAAAACCTGGCCTTCGATACGTGTTTACCAGATCTATCACAACAACGAACCCTATATCGATATGGGAAAAGCGAATGCACGTACCCGTGAGTATATTATTTCCATTGTGTTTTTCTCCATAGCCTGCGCAACAATCTGCCTTCTTTTTTACTCTGTTCTAGGCCGAAAGCATCCGGATGCCGGGTAGTCGGGTCAGAACAGCGAGCCCTGTTCCACGGGTCGGTCGTTGCCGAGTTCGGGGAGTCCGGGCCATTTGTAGGGATCGGAAGCCCCCAGCCCGTCGGGTCGTCGGCCGTTGAAGTTTCTGCCCTTACGTATGGAGTAAACCGGCCAGGATTCGAGATGATCGGCCGGAAAATTGGTATTGGCAATTTCCAGGATTTGGGCCTCACTGGCCTGGCGGTCGAGCCAAAGCATTTCGGCTTCGGAGGGCAGGAACAGTGGCATGCGGGGATCCTTCTCGTCGCGGTTGTAGATTTTGGCCATGAGGCTGTTGGCTTCATGAGTCAGGAAAACGAATGTGCCTCTCCGGTCGCCGGTCAGTGGGTTCTTCTCTCCGGTATAGGCATAAAAGCCGGGCAGGAAAAATAGATCGCGATCCTTCTGTTTTACATGGTAGGGGATGGTATTTTTCCAGCCATGGATATGACGGTGTTCGAATATTCCGGTAACGGGAATCAGACAGCGCTGGTTGCGGAATTTATGCCAGATCGATTTGGGATCGTTGATGAATCGGTCGCTCCGGGCATTCAGCATGTTTTTGCGAAACTGCTTCACTTTTTCCGGGGTGTTGAGGGAGGCGGGAATCAGTCCCCATTCCATTTTTTTGAGATAGTAATTGTTGCCCTCGTTTACCAGAACCGGATATACAGGATAGGTGAGCCCTGAAGTGAGTTCCAGTTCTTCAAGTTCCTCGTCTTCCCAATCTGATTTCAGTTCGGGTATCAGTTCGAGAAAATGCTCGTTTTTTGCTTTTAGGGAGATATCGTAACACACATAACAAAGATAATATTCCTTTTATACGAAGAAAATTCCCCCGACAGAATTCTTTTTTCTGCAGGGGAATCTACCTGGTATTTCTTCTAGAGGATTAAAATGAGCAGGAGAATGATGATGATAATCGCGCCCACCGAGAGGTAGATTCCCCGTACGGCCTGGGCCTCTTTTTTCGCTTCCTTCAGTTCTTTCTTCAGCGCTTTCTTTTCGGTGGAACTGAGGGTTGAAAAGTCCATGGCCTTGATTTCGTTCACACGTCTTTCGATGGCGTTGAGACGGGCCGATTTTTCTTCCTCCGTCATGTTCCGGACTTCCCTTTTTGTTGGAACGGGGCCGGCGGAGGCCGGAAATACCCCGGCTGAAGTGGTCAGCAGGGCGAATGCGGATATTGCAAACAATGCCTTTTTCATATGTTTTTTAACCCAAAAAGATCAAAAAATCAGCCAGGCGAGGATGTTGCAATAATTCCCCAAAGGAGCAGATCAGCGGCTCAGATGGAGGGTGGTTTTAAACGTTTCGTCACCTTTGGTAATAAGGGTGAAGATAATCAGTCTTTTTTCGGAAAGTAGTTGGATATGGGCATCGGTGGTGGTTTCCGAGCCCTGGTCAAGTTCAATGGTGTGTCCATTGTCTTTCCGCTTCCAGGTGCCCGAAACGGTACGATCGCTCATTCTTAAATGATACGCACCTTCGGGAAGAATTTCGAGTATTTCTCCCTTAACGTAGCGTATGGTGTCGCGTACGATGCGGGTTTGGTCGCTCAACAGGTTGATTTCAGTTTCCAGATTCCAGGTTCCTTCGAGCGGAAACTCCTGATACTTAACACATGACGCACCCATTATGACAATGGAAGCGATCAAAACTAATTTCTTCATCTTTCTTGATTTTCGGGAGGATGATCCCGGATGCAATAAACGTGGTTCTCGAAGGAGATCGGGTAGGTCAAAGGTATCTGCATCGTGGTTTAAAAAAAATAGTCAACCCTGACCATTTTGCTATGAGAAATTCAAATAATGCCGTATTTTACCCTCGATCCAATAAATCCAAACTCATGAAACCGCATGTTTTTAACCCCCGGATGACCTTCTCCGACAGGAGAGACACGTTGGTCCAGGCCTTTCCCTTTCCTGAAAATTTTCCTCATTATTTTGCGCATGAATTTTTACCGGATTCGTTTTCAGCTTTTGAAAACCTGGTTTGGGAAGAATTAAACCGATTCGGTGCAAAGCTGGAAGATGTTGCCGATCCGGATATTTACCGCAACGAAATATTTCCGCGGTATACGAAATTCCTTCAGTTTCTGGAGCCCGGTACTTCCGCAGAATATGTGTTCTCCTGCAATTTCCGCGTAGCTGCGGAAGACGGAGGAAAGCGCAATCTCCTGCTCCGAAATATAGTGGTGTCGATGTATCCCAATCGGCAACCCTTCCGAACCTACGGAAGTATTACGGATATCACAGCATTTTCGGATTCATCCGGAATCATTCATACGATTGAACGATCGGCTCCCAGAACGGGATCGGAAAGCGTATTGCTGGAACGCTGCGTATATCCGGCTGCAGCGCCGCAGGATGAAGTGCTGACCAAACGTGAAGCCGAAATCCTACGATGGATTTGTCAGGGCCGCAGCAGTCAGGAAATTGCCGATAATTTTCATCTGAGTATCAACACCGTAAACAATCATCGGCGAAATATTCTGCGTAAAACGGACTGCCGCAACAGTGTGGAATTGATGCGTTATGCCATGGAGAGAGAAATCGTATAATTCAGCGGCTGCCTGCATGGCATAGTTTTTTTGTCGGCTGTATGGGGAACTGAATCCCTGTAAAATAACTTACTATGAAAGTCATACAGCAAGACGAAAAAAGTCCGGTAAATGTTTCACCCGGAGAAAGGATTGTTTCTACACTTGCAGGCGCATGGATGGTGTATTGCGGCCTGCGCAAAAAAGTAAATATCCCCGAAGTGCTTACAGGAAGTTATCTGATCTTCCGTGGGTATTCGGGGTTTTGTTATATGTACGATTATTTCGGAAAGAAAAGACTTCCGAACCCTAACACGAATATCAATCTGCGGGTATCCACCATCGTGCCCCGTTCGCCGATGGAGGTGTACAATCACTGGAAGGATTTTTCGTTGCTTCCGGCTTTCTTCAAACATATCCGCAGTGTTAAACGCATTGATGAGGTAACAACGGAATGGACTGCCGAGATCTTTCATAACGTCAAAGTAATGACCTGGAAGGCGGAGGTGGTAAAGGATGAACCCGGAAAACTCATTGCCTGGAAATCCCTTGAAGGTTCTTTTGTACGGAACGCCGGGAAGGTTGAGTTTCATGCGCTCGATCCCTTTAATACCCGCGTTGAGGTGGTGATCACCTACGCTTCCGAAGGCGGAATTGGTCCGGATCTGGTGCTGCGTGCATTTAATCCTGTTTTCCAGAAGATGATTGAAGCCGATATGGCTTCCTTCCGCGAACGAATCGACACACTTTTTCCTGTTCAGCATATTCCTGCCAAATAACATCTCGGCGGTATCCGGAGAAACTCCTACTGCTTTCTGCGGAGGAGTTTTTCTATTTCTACTGCCATCAGAACAAGACCGGAAATCCCAAATGCGAGGAGGAGTTCATTTAATGTCAGCGGTTCCGTATGAAAGAATACATTGAGTGTTGGAAGATAAATGACGGCGATTTGAAGGGCTATGGTACCCAGTACGGCAAGCAGGAGCGGTATGTTGGTAAACAGACTGACGGAAAAGGCGGATCGAACTTCACTTCGTATGGCCATCACATGCCAGAGCTGGGCAAAACAGAGAACGGAAAACACCATGGTTTGCCAGTGCATTCCGTTGTTGAGGGAGTACCATTGCGTACCGAGTGTAAGCATACCGATGAAGAGCCCTGCCCACAGGATGTGTCGGCCAAGACCATGGGCGAATATGCTTTCATTGGGATGACGCGGGGGACGGTCCATAATGTTTTTTTCCGGAGCTTCCGCTGCCAGTGCCAGCGCGGGAAGTCCGTCGGTAATCAGGTTTATCCAAAGTATATGAACCGGTAACAGGGGGATGGGCATGCCGATCACGGGAGCAAGGAATATGCTCCAGATTTCTGCTGCATTTCCGGTGAGAATGTATCGGATGAATTTTCGGATATTATCGTAGATCCTTCTGCCTTCGGCTACTGCTTTTACGATGGTGGCAAAATTATCATTGAGCAGGATCATACTGGACGCTTCCTTCGTAACGTCGGTTCCGGTAATGCCCATGGCCACGCCGATATTGGCCTGTTTGAGTGCAGGAGCATCGTTAACACCATCGCCCGTCATCGATACAAATTGATTCCTGGCTTGAAGGGCTTCCACGATATGCAGTTTCTGTTCCGGTGACACGCGCGCATATACGCGGATTTTTTCGACTTCCGCTTCCAAACCATCTTTTCCGAGTTTTTCCATATCCCGGCCGGTGATGGTTTTTTCGTCGTCGGAAACGATGATGCCCAGGTCTTTGGCAATTGCGGTGGCGGTAATCGGGTGGTCGCCGGTGATCATCACCGGTACGATACCGGCGTTTTTACATTGTTTAATGGCATCGCGGGCTTCATCGCGCGGGGGATCCATAAGCCCCACAAGCCCGATGAAATCCAGATCTTTTTCGATGGTTTCGGGTGAGATCGTTTCCGGAATATGCTCTGCAAAGCGTGCCGCAAAGGCGATGACGCGCATTCCATTGGCCGCCATCCCTTCTTCGGCATCGCGTGCTGTTTGATCCATATTGCTGATGGATCCAATTTGGTCGGACGCCCCTTTGGTCACGATCCAATATCCGTTATTCCTGCGGTGAATGGTGGTCATGGCTTTGCGGTTGGAGTCGAACGGAATATCGCGTATTCGTTTCAGAGAGTCCTGGTCTTTCGCATACACGGCCATTGCTATTTCAGTGGGGTCACCCGTCGATTGTCCGTCGTCGTTAAGCATTACGTCGTGGTTGTGGCTCATGGCCAGGAGGAGTTCTTTTTTTAATTCATCGGTGGGCGACCAGATTTTCTTCACCTCCATTTCGTTTCGGGTAAGGGTTCCCGTTTTATCGGTGCAGATATAGGTAACGGAGCCAAGTGTTTCCACGGCGTACAGCTTCCGGATAAGCGCTTCCTGTTTGGCAAGACGACGGGCACCCAGCGCCAGGGAAACGGAAACTACAGCCGGCAAGGCCTCCGGTATGGCGGCCACGGCGAGGGAGATGGAGGTGAGCAGCAGGCGGTTGAAGGGGTCGCCGCGAAGATGACCAATCAGGAATAGCAGCAGACAAAGTCCGATGATGATCAGGGTCAGGCGGCGGCTGAATGCGTTGAGGCGGATTTGCAGAGGTGTTGTGCTGCCGGATCGATCGAGCATCCCGGCAATTTTTCCCAGTTCGGTTTGCATTCCGGTAGCGATCACCAATCCCTTTCCGTGTCCGTTGGTGAGCATGGTGCCTTTGAAAGCCATATTGGTGCGGTCGCCGATTGGAAGATCCGGATCGGAGAGTGCATCGGTAAATTTCTCTACAGCATGGGATTCGCCGGTAAGGCTGGCTTCGTTTATTTTGAGACTTTCCCCTTCGATCAAACGAAGATCGGCCGGAATAACATTTCCCGCTTCGAGCAAAACAATTTCCCCGGGCACGAGCTGTACCGATGGAACTTGGGTCGGTTGGCCGTTCCGGAGAATTTTTGAAACCGGCGCGGCCATTTTACTGAGCGCTTCCATCGCTTTTTCGGCGCGGTATTCCTGGAAAAATCCGATCACGGCATTCAGTACAATAATGCAGAAGATGACGATGGTGTCGGGAATTTCGCCGATCAGGGCGGAAATAATGGCCGCCCCCACGAGCACAAGAATCATCACGTCGGCAAACTGGCGGAGGAAGATGATGAGTGGACCGGATTTTTTTTGGGCCTTGAGTTCATTTTCCCCATATTGTTCAATCCGGCTGGCCGACTCTTCAGCCGTCAACCCTTCCCTGCGACTGTCGGTTTTCGCAAAAGATTCCTCAACAGATAAACTATGCCAGTGTATCAACGATCAAGTGTTTTAGTTTCGGAGGATATTCGGTATTCGGGCGGGAAGGAAGTGCCGCGTTCGGGAACTCCCGGGAATATATCTCTGATTAACGCTTGTGCCGATACAATGTTTGACGGACCCCACATTCTTTTCGCCTACGCGGTCCGTATAAAAAAAAGATCCGGCATCTGCCGGAACCTTTCTTAATGTGATTCGGCTACCAAAGGGGGCGGAACCGATACGTTGGCTTTATTTTTTATCATTACCGAAACCCGATAGATAAGGAAACAGCAGACGACGATCAGTACGCTGACAACCATACCCAGGGTGTCGTAATGCTCCAGCGGTTCTGCCGGGTGTGCCTGCCTGACAATCAGACCGGCGCAGATGGCAGCAATTCCTCCCGCCATCTGCTGTAGGGAGGAGGTAATACTCATATAGGCGCCGCGGTCCTGGAGATCGGGAATACTGGTATTCATTGCCATCGACGGAATGACGCGGCTCATGATTCCCATAAACATCAGCATGTTGATGACGATCACAACCAACAGCGAAGAGGGACCGATATTGGTGTAAATCAGGATCATGACAATGGCCAGGGCGGATCCGATACAAAACAGCACGAACCGATCCATACGATCGCTGAGCTGTCCGATCACCGGCATGATGGCAATGGAAGAAATTCCGGTAAACAGGAATACGAGTGGTAACTGTTCCTGCGATATGCCGATATTGTTCACGAGGTAGGAACTGCTGAAGGGCATCATCATAAATCCGCCGACCGATAAAAAGGCAACTGCAATAAATCCGGTTTGATAGGATTTGTTGGATAGGGTGTGCAACAAGTGTTGAAAGGGGTTTTTGTCGGATTGAGCGGTGAGGTGCCGGGTTACGGGTTTCATTTTATAAAGAATGACGACAGCGGCAACGGCTGCGATGCCCACAATCATCAGAAAGGAGGAATGCCAGCCCCAGCGGTTAGCCAGATAGAGACCGATCGGAATGCCCAGAATCTGGCTGCCGGCCATGGCCATCTGAACATAACCCATTACGCGTCCGCGCTGGTTGATGGCAAAAAGGTCGGAGATAATGGCGAGAGAGATGGCTCCGATAACCCCACCGAACAGGCCCGTAACAATTCGTGCGGCCAGAAGCGTCCAGTACGAACCGGCCAGTGCACAGAACAACGTGCCGAGAATAAATCCGGAATAAAAAAATAGAAGCAGTTTTTTCCGGTCGTATTTATCGGCGAATCCTGCAGCCAGTATGCCTGAAGCCCCTGCGCTGAATGCATAGCAGGAAACGACAATCCCGAATCCGGACGGACTGATATGCAGCGATTTCATGAGTATATCGCCCAGGGGGGCAAGCACCATAAAGTCGAGTACTATGGTAAACTGGAGTACGGTAATCAGTACGGTAATCAATATCTGATAAGGTGTAAATGCCGCTGGTGATTCGGCTTTTTGATGTTGCATGCTGAACGGATTGTAGTGTTTACTTCTATATTATTTTTTCAAGGCTTTGATCACTTTATCGAAGGTGGACCAGAGAATTTCTTCGGTCAGCACAAACGGACGGTCGCCAAAGCTTTTGCCCTCGTTATGAAACCGAAGCAGGTTGTATAAGGGGCCGAAAGCAACGGACCAGTACGTTTCAAAAGGCATTGGATCGATTTCTCCACGATTGACAGCAATTTGTTTAAATCGTTGCATGGTCTCCCGAAAACCGATGCCGTTGACTGCAAAAACGCAGGATTGGTAGGATGAGGAGCGCAGCAGGTCGAACAGAAGAAATACCTGGGGGTTGGCCATCATATAATCGGCCCGGTTCCGCCACTGAAGGCGGAGTCCTTCCTCGAAACGGCTGTTGGGGTCGAAATCCTTGAGGATAGCGCTGTTCATCTCCGCAAATTTTTCGCCCGCCACACGGGTGATCAGATCGTCTTTATCTTTAAAGTAGATGTACAATGTGCCCACCGAAAGCCCGCATTCTCTGGCTAGTTTACCTACGGTAAAATGTTCAATCCCGTGCTTTACAATCAGTTCTATAGCTTTTGAACGGACTTTCGCTTCTTTAATCGGGTCGCGTCCTCTCATGTTTTTAGATAAATATAAATGAATAATTGTTCATTTTAGATAAAGGGAAGAAAAAAACCGCCCTGGGGTAGGGCGGTTTGTATTGAAAAGGTTGAATTTATCGTTCCAAGGTGACTTCCATAATACCGATTACCTTGACAACACTGTAAATTCCCTGATAGTTCGCAGCCTGGTAGTAATCCACCTTGCCGACATAGTTGAGCCTGTTTCCGTTGATGGTATAGCGGATCTTGTTTCCCTGGTTGGGGATTTCCACAGAGGCTCCGTTGGGCGTGGCCATTACGGCGCCTTTCAGCAGGAGCGTGTCTTTGCTGATCCTCGTATAATCGGTCACGGTGGTAGAAGAAGGCATCGACAGATTCCAGGGCGATTCAAAGGTGTCGTCGAGGATTCCATCCTCATAGGTCCTCACGGAAATCGTTGAGTTGATGTCGTAGGAGATATTTTTTGCGGTAACTTTTGTTGGTTTCGAAGGTAATCGTACCCTTGTTGTTTTCCGTAACATAATCCGTGATGGTAACGGTACGAAGGTTATCCAGGGTAACTTCTGCCGTAGTTCTCACGCTGGTGGACACCAGTTTCCAGGCACCCATAAGTTGGGGATCTACCTCGTTGGCATAGTCGGTTCTTTTACAGGAGGAAAAGACGAGAGCGGAGAGTGCGGCAAACAACAGAAGATTTAGCTTGGTTTTCATTTCCACGGGTTGAATGGTTAGAATATTGGTTAAGGCATAAAGATACGGTGCGGTTTGGATATCTGCAAGCGTCCCCGCACGAGGCGACATGAAGGTCGGGGAGGGCAGGACTGATGGGGCGGGGTTTGCCGGAAACCCACCGACGAATTCCGTTAAAATATTTTTATATATCGCAACGTTTTTGTAACTTAATATAGATAAACCCGAAAATCCACGAATCCTTCCGTACCATGACAACCGACCTGGAAAAGACCCTTGAACAACTCGAAAACGAAGTTTGGGGCGATGTTGAAGACGAGTCCTATCTTATCGACACCTGTAAGCGGCTACGTAAGACGCCGATTTCCCAGTTTACCGCAGAAGATTTCCGAATAATGATCGGGCAGGATATCAGCCTGGACATTCTGATTCCGCTTGCGATGGATATGCTTTCGCAGAATATCCTGGCAGAAGGTCATTTCTATGCCGGCGATCTGCTGGTATCGGTCATCACTTCCGAAGAGGCATTCTGGAAAAAGAACAAGGGCATCTGGATTGCCATGCTCGCGCTTATCGAAAAAAACATGGCGGCCATTGAGGCGGATGATCCATTTAAGATTCTGCGCAAACATATCGCCAATTTCCGGAAGATTCATGCGGCGTAGATGGGGAACCGCGCTGTTTCCCGGCCACTGCGGAATTGTATGTCGTTGAAATCAAATATTTTACGAGATTATTCCTGTTGGAACAACCTGCTTTTTCAGAAAACGGTTTACGGATGGTCCCGTCTGTGGCTACCCCAGGTGACTATAACATACTACAAATAAATCCGAAGCATCCTGATTTTGAAAAGATCAAGATCGTGTGTATAGAACCATTTGAAGTCGGTAAGTGCCTCACCGGTGAGAGATAAAACGAGAATGATCTTTCACACCGATTTTCCCTTGGAAAATTCTGGTCTAAGATCAATCTTCCGCTTCCGGAATATTATCTCCTTCACCTTCGTCGCCCGGGAGGCTGTAATAATCATTTTCTTCGTCGTCTTCATCGCTGTAGGGAAGATCCAGTTCATCGCCGGTAGTGTCCAGATCGGCAATACCCTCGTTCAACAAATCGCCCTCGTCGTCGGTATCGTCGAGTCCGCCGCGGGCAACCAGCTCGTCGTCGCCCCCATCGAGGTCCTCGTCCGGATCACCGAGCATTTCCAGATCTTCGGGTGTAACATCGGCGTCGGTTCCCATCCGGATTTCAGAGGTGTGATCGCGGTTGGTGACTTCATTGGCTTCGGGTAATATTTTGCCGCTTCGTCCGGAAGGGTGGAGTCGGTCTTCATCCAGACGTTCTTCGTCGGATCGTGTTCCATCCGACATATTCAGTTGTTGTTCGTTGGGATCGTCTTTGGAAGGGATGGGTTTCCCTTGTTCCGGATTTTTATTCTTTGCCATGATTCAGTATTGATGGTTTACGAAGAATTGAGGGGATGAGCCCGCACAGCAGCGATGCAAATACGGGGCCGGGCATGATTACGAAGTTTTCATGTGTAAACGGAATCTTCCGAAGGGTGGAAATTGGAGTTGGGAATACTTAACTTTAGTCAGCCAATTCTGTTTTATGAAACGCTTTGCTTCCTTAACACTTATTTTTCTTTCCTTGTTTGCTTCGGCACAACGTTTTTCGAAACTTGACAATTGGTTGGAAAAGAATACAACCGAAATGGGCGGGCGAGCGGTATTGTTGGTGTATAAAGATGGGAAAATCCTCTACAGCCGGGCGGTTAATAAAATGACGCCGCGGCAGAAAATGGCGACCCGGATTATAGCCCGGAGAATGGGAAAATCTCCGGATCTGGGAAATTTTACCCCCTCCACCCGGCTCCCGGTTGCCAGCTGCAGCAAATGGCTCAGCGCGGCCCTGGTCATGAGTTTTGTGGACGAGGGGAAACTGAAGTTGACGGACACGCTGGGAAAATTCCTGCCCGAACTTTCTCCTTCCGGAAAAGGAGCGATCACCATTGCGCAGTGCGTCTCGCATACCACCGGCATCAAAGCGCCGGATCTCAGGGAGAGTCTGGACGAAATGCGCAGTGTTACCAGTATGAACGAAGCGGTTGAGCAGATCGCAGCACTTCCCATGGAAGGTCAGCCGGGTAAGGTCTTCCGCTACAGCAATACCGGATTGCAGCTCGCCGGTGCCGTACTGGAGCGGATTGGCGGAAAAAGCTTTGAAGAGCTGTTTGTACAACGTATTGCGGGGCCGTTGAAAATGTACAATACGGATTTTGGAAAGGCAAAGGTTGCGCTTCCCGCGGGTGGTGCGTACAGTACGGCTTCCGACTATCTGAATTTTCTGATCATGATCCTGAACGGCGGCGTGTTTGAAGGGAAGAGAATCCTGAGTGAAACGAGTATTGCCCACATGCAGGCCAACCGGATTACGGGCGATGTTTGGGTAGCGTACACCCCCTCGGAGGCAACGGGTTTGGGGTATGGCTTCGGGGAGTGGACCATGGAAGATCTGGGCGTGGTAACCAGTCCGGGTTTGTTTGGTTCCTGTCCCTGGGTCGACAAAAAGAACAACTACTGCGCGGTGTTGATCACATTCTACCTAAACAATCAGGGACGAAATGAACGATACAAAACCCTGTTTTCTCTGGTGGGTAATGCTGTAAGCGGCCGATAAACCGGCTGGAAATTCGTGCGGGAAAGAGGGCGGTCCTGCAAATTCCCCTACTTGTCGCATTTCGCCCATATATTGTCTGAAACAGGGGTGTCAATTATGGTGGCGAGGGAAGAAATTTGAATTAAAAATCAACAATATGGCCAACAAAATTTTTGTCAATCTTCCCGTTAAGGATCTGAACCGCTCGATAGCGTTTTTTACCAAACTTGGTTTCAGTTTCAATCCACAGTTTACAGATGAAACGGCGACCTGTATGGTTGTCAGCGAAAACATCTTTGTGATGCTGTTGATTGAAAGTCGATTTGCCGGTTTTACCAAAAAGTCGGTTGCCGATGCCACCAAAACGACGGAGGTACTGATCGCCCTCGATGCAGAAAGTCGTGAAGAAGTGGATCGTATTGTGGATGCGGCTGTGGCTGCCGGCGGAAGTCTGTATCGGGAACCTGCCGATCACGGGTGGATGTATGAGCGCAGTTTTGCCGATCTGGATGGTCACCAATGGGAGTTCGCCTATATGGATATGAGTTTGCTTCCCAAAGAATGATTTCGCGACGCTGCAGTTTTCCATTAAGCCCGGATCTTTTTTTCAGAACGAGTTTGGGATATTCCGGACCTTTCATTTTCGTTTGTGCATTAACGTTATATGCGTAAAGCGATTCCGGTACGGGACATGTTGAGATGGGAGGGGTTATAAAAACGAAGTGCCACGGTAGAAACCGCAGCACTCAATGGTATATAAACCATTAAACCTTATCCTATTGATACAAATCTAAAAAAAAATCTGAAAAATTGCCAATTTCAAAAAAATTGTTTTCCACCGGTTTTTTAGCGGCTTTTGGGGAGCCACCAGGCTTTTTCAACCCGAACCGAAACCGGGTCGCCAACGGAAAATTCGGATTCCGGTTGTTTGACGGTGATCAGCAATTTATTTAATTCAATTTCAATATCATAGTAAAATCCGGCAAAAGAAATCCGTTTGATTCGGCCTGTATTTTTGTCGGCTTTTTCTGTTTTTTTAAGCTTGAAATGTTCTGGCCGGATCAATAATTTTTCCTGGTCGGCCGTAGGTTTTGGAATTCCGGAAAACCATTTGGCCTCCTCCCGGCTTATAAAATTACAATCGCCGAGTAGGGCAGCGATGTATTCATCGTTTGGCTGATGGTAGACATCGAAGGGACTCCCTTTCTGAGCGATGCTTCCTTTTCGGAGAATCAGGATTTCATCGGCCCAGGTGAGGGCGTCGGCGGGGTCGTGTGAAACCAGAATGGTGGTGATTTTCAATTGTTCGCCGATGTTTTTCAGCACCGTCTTGATCTGACGGCGATGAACGGGATCCAGGTTGGAAAACGGTTCGTCGAGCAGCAGAAGTTTGGGGGCACCAACGAGCAGACGTGCGAGGGCAATTCGTTGTTTTTCACCTCCGGACAGTTGATCGGTTCGTCGTTTGAGCAGGTGCCGGACATCGCAGAGTTCGTGGATTTTTGCGGCTTCCTCGTCGGAGAGCTGATTGGCGTAGGAGAGGATTTCTTCAACAAAATAATTGTTTCTCAACTCGAAATGCTGGGAAAGGTAGGCGATACCGGGATGTCCGGGCAATAATTTTTCCCAGGGGCCCTCCACTCTTTTCCCTTCAAAAAATACCTGTCCGGAATCGGCCTGTGCGTAGCCGCCGATGATTTTCAGAACCGTTGTTTTTCCGGATCCTGTTTCTCCGGCTATTGCCAGCTTGTGGGAAGGATTCAAACCAAAGCTGATGCCTTTCAGTTCAAATTCTCTTTCCTGTTTCCGTATTTCCTTAACTTCCAAAAACGCCATTTTCCGCCCAAGGTTGTTTGGTTCCTTTATTGCAAACATACCGTAAAATGGTAACTTTAATCGGATCAATTGAAAAGGCTATGAAACGGAAATGCTCTGTATTGATTGTATTGATTTTTGCAGTTTTATCGTTGAATGCCCAACACGAAATATTGACCGATCGTAACGGAAAGAAAATGCTGAAGGGGATGGTTTCCCGGTCGGACCTCTCGGAAGATTCTGCCTTTACGGCCTGGTATCACCGAAATCTTCAGGGATATATGCCCGATTCATTGGCCATTGAGGCGCTGAGAAAGAATAAGGATTTGGAATTCATTGTATTTATGGGCACCTGGTGTCCGGATAGCCAATTCATCATTCCCAAATTCTTCCGCCTGTTGCAGGAGGCGGAATTTCCGGAAGAACAGGTGACGATGCTGGCAACAGACCGGTACAAAAAAACGTCTGCACGTTGGGCAGAAGCTTTTGCGATACGGTATGTGCCCACCATTATTGTCATGGTTAACGGGAAGGAGGCCGGCCGGGTAGTGGAATATGGAGCGTCCGGGAAATTTGATCGGGATCTCGCGCAACTTATTGCGTCGCTGAATTGAATCCGTTTTGGGGCTTTTTCAGGAATCGGGTCAACGGTTCGATAAACCGGTCGTAGGCTTCGATATGCGGGAGATGCCCCACATTGTCGAGTTCCACCAGTTCCGATTTTTTGATGCGGGACGCAGCAGCGCGACCCAGAACGGGATAATTGCCGAGGCTCGACTGTACCTCCTTCGGTGCCTTGTTTTTTCCGAGTGCGGTTCTGTCACGTTGCCCGATAATCAGCAATACCGGCATGGTCAGGTTTTCAAATTCGTAGCATACGGGTTGGGTAAAGATCATGTCGTAGTGGAGTGCCGAATTCCAGGCAATCCTGGGATAATCGACGTTCATCGTCCAACCTGCCAGAATATTTACCCATTCCTCGTATTCCGGTTTCCATTTGTTATCGTAGTAAAAGGTAAGCTGGTAGTTGCGGATCTGATCATAATTCTGTTTGAGTTCGCCCTCATACCAGTCTTCAATGGTTTGGTAAGGCACGACCGTTTTCCAGTCTTCAAGTCCGATCGGGTTTTCCAGGATAAGGCTCTCCGTTAGATCCGGATACATCAGTGCAAAACGGGTGGCCAGCATACCGCCCATGGAATGGCCGAGCACGGCGCATTTTTTTATGCCAAGCGAGTCCAGGACGGCTTTGGTATTTTTGGCGAGTAAGGGAAAGCTGTACTGTATCCGGTTGGGTTTGGATGATTTTCCGAATCCGATCTGGTCGGGGATTACCACCCGGTAACCCTGATCCGAGAGGTCCTTCGCTGTTTTTCCCCAATATGCGCCGCAGAAATTTTTTCCATGCAGCAGAACGATGGTTCTGCCGTTGGGATGGGCCGGTTGTACGTCCATAAACGCCATTCTCAGCATTTCGCCCTGAATGTGGAGGGTAATATACCGAACGGGATAGGGATAGTTGATGTTTTCGAGATTGGTGGCACTTACGGCACTGGGCTTGTTCTGGGCGAACGCTCCACCCGAAACCGCGATGCCGAATGCGAGGAGCAGATATTTCATTCCGTATAGTTTAGAATGGAAAGTTACGCTATTCTGCAAGGATGCTGGCTTTCAGTGTTGGGGATTCTCCGCATTGATAAAGCCGATCAATTGAACCAGTCCTCTGTTGCGTTCCAGTTCCTTGTCGAAACTGTATTCCATCTTGTCGATAATGGAGCGCGAAAGCCATCGGGCGAGAGGATAGTTCACCATCATTTGTCCGGTGGCGGGGTTATAGGAGAAGATATCGTCGTTGATCTGTGATTCAATATCTTTTTTGTAGGTCCATTTTCCCAGTTTAGCTTCTTTCGGGCTGGGAGCAAGATATTGAAGCTGGAAGCGGATGAAATAGCCCTGTTTCAATGATGTGGCGGCATGTTCCTCAAAATAGGAGCCGTTGCTGTTGAAGGGGACATTGGTGATGGCAAGAGCCGGTTGTATGAGAGGGCTGGTGATTCTTGCCGTATCGGGATAATAACTTTTTCCGTAGCGGACATTTTTGATATAGAGAATATAGATGGTATAGTCCTTTCCTTCCTTCATCTGTGCGTTGGTGAGCAGTTTCACCAGTTTGCGGTGCACATCAAGCGTTGTCTTGAGTCCCGAGTTGTCGTGATATCCGCCATCCACAAAACTGCCGAGATTGTGCACAAAGGCGGGTGCACTGAATATAGGAAACAGCTCGGTGGTGTTACAGGCTGCTCCGAGGCTGATGGACGATTTCATTCCACGAATGGTTCGTTGGGGGAAGTCGATGGTGAAAGAATCGGAATAAATGTATCGGCACATGTCGATTGCATCGGAAAATTCGGATTCGCCGAGTTTAACCGGCGCGAAGATTCCGCGCCGTCCGTCGGAACTTCTGCAGGTGTTGAGGAAGATCAGCGGTTTGCGGGCCGTAATGGAGGAATTGTGCGGATCGTAATAGAAACTGGTAATGCTTCTTTTCATGATCAGGGCGCTGTCGGCCCCGGGCGTGGCGCGGTGCCGGGAGAACAGGCGCATGCGTTCTCCATCCTTTCCATTCTGAATATTGTCAAGAGCTCTCTGGATATATACCGCTTCCTGATCCTGAAGTTCGTCGTTTCGGTTTCTGTCCCAATCGACGAAGGGAACAAAGCATTTCCAGAAATCGGTGGTCATCATTCCGTGGATGCCGCTTCCGATATAGTTGTGCTTGAATACCTGGCGTGGATAAGCCTTCCATTTGGGATCCGGTACGATCTGGTTTTGATCGCAGTAATCCCACCAGCTGAATACGGCGCCAAGTCCGATGGAGCTTCCGGAAACGGTGGAGATGCTGAAGATATGATCGCGGAATTTTCCGTTGGTTTGAAGATCGAGCTGCATCAGCGTCTGTGAAAACCAAAATCCGGCCCTGGAACCTCCGCCTTCGCCGCTAACCAGAACGATGGGGTAGGGACGGTTCTTTTCACTTCGGTTTTTTATCCGCTCCACCCATACATTGAAGTAATCGTCGATTTCCGCAAGTGCCGGCGCCGGATTATCCGGTCCTTGTTGGCGGCATTCCATTTCAAAATGACTGTAGTTGGGTAGGATCCTTAAGGCAAGCAACCCGATGGCCAGAACAATGAGCGATCCGTTAAAGATATATCGGACGGTACGTTTGATGCTGGTGAGGTAATAAACGAAATCGAAGAAAAATACGTAGGACGAAAATACGGCGAGCATCAGCGATTCGGGCACCACGGCATTCAGGTCGAAGAACCAGATCAGGCAGCATAAGAGAGCCAGGTTAATCAGGAAGAGGCCGGCATAGATAATGGTGTTGATGGGGTAGTAGCCCGGTGCCGGCTTTTTCCGCTGTTTCTCCGATATAATGGCCCAATCGATCCGGAAGTACAGCATGTACATACACACGGAAAGAAATATCAGGAAAAGAGAGAAGGCGGCTTTTACCTCAAAATAGCGTATCTGATAATAGGCAAGCACATACACCAGCAGGATGGCTGTGATGCCCAGGATGCTGAATTGAGTGAGTCTTCTTATTTTTCGGAACAGGCGTGTATTATAGAACAGATAGAGACCCAGGCATTGGAGCGTGGCTAGGCCGAGGATGGTGTAATGAATGAAGGCCTGGTGGTGGATCAGCATGGCGAACCCCCAGAACGGAATCATGGCCAGGGTACGGTGAACAAAAAACAGATGCTTCCAGAATGCGCTTCGGTTTTTGGCGGTAGGGAGCTTCCGGTTTTGGTATTTATCCTTCAGTTCGAAAAGATAGGCCGGTATAATCCACATGGAGATGGAATACAGGATGATGCTCAGTGTAGTGAGAACCAGCCGCCACGCGGAGAACAGTCCGTCGGGTTCAAAGAAGCTGACCACCATATCCCGTCCCTGCGACATTTCGAAGAGGACGAGTACGAATAGGGATACAAGCAGGAGTTCGATAAATGCGTACCGGACGATATCCCAAAGGAGGAATGGGATGATCTGAAGAAAGCGCAGGGTAAATACATTTGTTTCGAATACCTTTTTCTCCCTGTACTTTCTGGTGACGTATGTCCGGAATGAAAAGTTAGGAAAGGAATGGTACATAGTCAGGGGCTTAACTCAGGCCATACCGAAGGTAGGTTTTTGGCCGCAAAATTCAGCATTTTTGGGGTATTATCCCGAAACCGACAGAATTCCAATTTTCTTGGAATTTCCAGGTTTTCTGGAATTTTTGTGGGTCACCGTATTTTCGGTTATACGTTACCGGTGGATCGGATGGCCGTAGAATTTCTTTTGATCAGGACGGATTTCAGCACGGCGGTTTCCGGACCAACGGGTTTTCTTTTCAGGGCTTTGAAAAGAAGGGTGGCCGCTTCTTTGCCGATATCGTAGGCCGGTTGGGTAATGGTGGTAAGCGACGGATGGAGCAGCTGTGCTGTTTCGAGGTTGGAGAAGCTGATCAGCTTCACGTCGTCGGGGATGGACAGGTTCAGCTCTGCGCAGGCAGCGTAGGTATTGAGTGCCAGTTTTTCTATGGACGCAAAGATTCCATCGGGTCTGTTGTTGCTTTTGAGCAGGTCGAGTATGGCGTTGTAATTCTGTGTACTGTTGTTGTTACAGCTCAGGATCAGTTCGGGGTCGTTTGGAAGGTTGTTGTCCAGAAGAGCCTGGAGGTAGCCATCCCGTCTTTTCCGGCCGATGGAAAGATGGCCGGGAAACATGAGGTGTGCAATTCTTCTGCATCCCTGATCCACCAGGTGCTGGGTAGCGTTGTAGCCGCTTTCGAAATCGTCGGTGGTGACTTTTGATACGGCATCGTCTTCCGAAACCCGATCGAAGAAGACGATGGGCAGGTCTTTTTTTCTGAGTTCAAGGAGGTGATTCTGATTTTCGGTGGTGCTGGCCAGCGACATCAGGACGCCGTCGACCCTTCCGTTGAGCAGCAGTTGGGTGATGGCAACCTCACGGTTATAATCTTCGTGGGTAAGATAGATCAGTACATGATATCCGTGTTCCACGGCAACAGCCTCAATTCCGTTGATGGCGAGTGCAAAGAAGTTGTTGGCGATTTCCGGAAGGATGACGGCGATGGTTTTGCTTTTATGCCGTCTCAAACTACTCGCAAAGGGATTGGGTTGGTAGTTGAGTTCCTGGGCTAGTGCCAGTACCTTTTTTTTGGTTTCCGCGGTGATCTCATAGCTGTCGTTTAGCGCTTTTGAGACCGTTGAAATGGAAAGGTTAAGTCGTTCAGCAAGTGTTTTCAGATTCACGGGCTCCATCTTTCTACCCTGTTTGTTGCTAAGATACTTCATTTCAAACGTTTTCGAAAACGATTTCGTAAATAAAGGGGTTTAAAATGTTCGCCAGCTGCTAAAAAAGAAACAATTTGAGGCTGTTAACGCGTGGAATTACCCGATGACACCGGATTGCCGCAGATAGGATGATGACAGGAAGGGGGAAGTTGGCAACCGGTACCTTCAATATCCGGGGTAAGTTTCTGAAAACGTTTTCACTCAAAACAATCCGCAAAAACAGGTCGGCACGGCCGGGAAAATTGACGTAATGGCAGCAATGTGTTCTCTCGAAGGAAAGGTAATCGTTGTAACCGGAGGAACCGGAATACTTGGTAAAGCATTTATTGAAGGAATTGTAGAATGTGGTGGTGCGGTAGGAATATTAGGCCGCAACGAAGCCGTGGCGAACGAAAGGGCTGAACAGGTCAATGCTTCGGGGGGAAGGGCGATCGCCCTGATTGCCGATGCCACCAACGAGGAGCAACTGCTGAGGGCGAGAGATAAGGTGATTAAGCAGTTCGGGAAAATTGACGGACTGGTGAACGCTGCTGGAGGGAATATGCCCGGTGGGGTACTTCAGCCCGGAGAGTCTGTTTTTGAGATTAATATGAAGGGCATGAAAGAGGTGATGGACATCAATGTATGGGGTACGCTTATTCCCACTCAGATTTTCGGGGCCGCCATGGCAGAGAATGGTGGAAGTATTGTGAATATCTCGTCAATGAACTCCAAAAGAGCGATCACGAAAGTTCTTGGATACAATATGGGCAAGGCGGCGATAGACTGTTATACCCAGTGGTTTGCGGTGGAGTTGGCGAAGCGGTATGGCGACAAAATCAGGATGAATGCCCTGGCTCCCGGATTTTTCCTGACCGAGCAAAATCGGTTATTGCTTACCGATGGAAACGGAAACTATACCGAAAGAGGGGAGTTGGTGATCCGGCAGACGCCGTTCGGAAGGTTCGGACAACCGAACGAATTGAAGGGGGCATTAACCTGGCTTTTGAGTGATGCCTCGGCATTTGTGACCGGAGCGATGATTTGTGTTGATGGAGGGTTCTCTATTTTCGGTGGTGTCTAGTGTTTAACTGTTTACTAACGATAAAAACGGGTTTCTCTTTTTAAAAACGACTGCTATATGAAAAAGACGGCAAACGACAAGGCCCGCGCCATTGGTGCGGGTAGATGGCTATTGCCATTTACAATCGGGCTGCTCAGCCTGATTCTCTCCTCAGCTGCATTTGCGCAAACCAACAAGCTTGAGGGAACAGTTAAAGACAATAAAGGCGCCCCCATGGAGGGTGTAAGTGTAACGGTAAAAGGTACACGAAATGGCGTTACCACCGACAATCAGGGTAAATTTTCAATTTCCGCAGCCTCGGGATCCATCTTGGTCTTTTCCTTCACCGGTATGGTTACCCAGGAACTGAAGGCCAGTTCCGGAGTACCGCTCAACGTTACCATGACCGAAAACGCGTCCAGTTTGGATGATGTGGTGGTTATCGGCTTCGGTACGGCTTCAAAAAGAAATGTAACCGGCTCCATTTCCTCCGTGACGGCCAAGCAGATCGAGGAAAGGCAGCCTGTAACCCTTTTCGATGCCTTGCAGGGCCAGGCGGCCGGCGTTTTGGTAACCAACGACAACGGCGATCCCGCCGGTCAGGGAACCATACAGATCCGCGGCGCGTCTACGCTGAACTCCGGAAACGGTCCGCTCTATGTAATTGATGGGATCATCAGCGAAAACGGTAACTTTCTCAACCCGGCGGATATCGAAAAAATAGATATCCTTAAAGATGCGTCTTCCGCCGCCATCTATGGTGCGCGGGGTGCCAACGGGGTGATTTTGATTACCACCAAAAAAGGTAAACTCGGCAAACCCAATATCAATGTAAACTATCTCCATCTGCTCGGCGAACTGGCACATAAGATCAGAACCATTTCTGCCGATGAATTACGTTATTACCGTAAAATGCGCGGCGACAACAATGGCGGTGGGCGGGTTGACTCCCTTAACCCTTACCTGAACGCTGATAACGACTATCAGGATCTGCTCTTCAGAACTGCCCACAAAAATGTGGCCACCCTTAGTATGGGTGGTGCTTCCAAAGGTATTTCCTACTACGGTGGTGTAACCTATACCGATGACCAGTCGATCATTCTGAACAGCTGGATCAAGAGACTGCAATCCAAAATAAACGTCAGCTACGACGCGTCTCCCAAGCTGTCCGTATCGCATAGTCTGGCGTTCTCCTGGCAAACCGGAAACAATATTCCCCTGTTTGCCACCATCCGTCAGATTTTTGAGCGTAACCCCTTCACGTCTATTTACCGACCCGATGGCTCTTTGGCCAGTTACGTGGAGTCCAAACGTAACCCCGTTGCCTATGCGCTTTTGGAGGATCACCTCGATAATAACTTCACGACCCAGTTTAACACCCGACTTGTGTATAAGCTCACCCGGGACTTGAAGTTCACGACACTTTTCAACGCACAGGTCGACAACCTGAACAGTAAGGATCTGTCACCCGCCTATCTAACCTCCGGCGGTAACGGTGATGCCACCGGCCGGAATATGAGCGGCCGGAATGTTTATTGGGAATATCAGGCCTTCATGAATTACGATACCCGTTTATCGGAAAAGCATTCTCTCTCCGGTTTGCTGGCCTTTACCGCAGACCGCAGAAGGGACGACCGCCTGTTTATTTCGTCGTACAAGTATCTGACCGAAGAAGTATACACCCCGAATGTGGCTACCATTGATCTGGCACCCGGCGCTACCGGAGCTACGGCTACAGCTTATTCGGATGCTTCCGTATTCGGACGCGTAGGGTATAACTATGATGGCCGCTACCTGCTGGACGCAACGATCCGAAGAGACGCATCTTCCCGGTTCGGTGAAAAGAATAAATGGGGAAATTTCTACGCCCTTTCCGGTGCGTGGAGGTTTACGTCGGAAAAGTTCATGGATTGGACAACCCGCTTCCTGACCGATGGTAAGATCCGTCTTTCGCATGGACGCACCGGTAACGACCGGATCGGTAACTCCAACTATCCCTGGGCCAACGTAATTGTGTTCGGTGAATTTAACTACAACGGCTACGCTTCGGCTGGACCCAGCGTTGTTCTCGGAAACTCCGAAGTGCACTGGGAAACCACTACTTCCACCAACCTGGGACTTGACCTGACCTTCCTTAACGGCCGGCTTACCTTCAGTGCCGATGCCTACGTAAAAAATACCTCCGACCTCCTGTACGCCAGCGAACTTCCGAAAGAAACCGGAAAGCAAAGGGTGAACATCAACCTCGGCGATATCCGTAACAAGGGTCTGGAGTTTTCGCTGAGCGGTACACCGATTGTCCGTAAGAACTTTAAATGGGATGCCACCGCAAACATCACCACGTTTAAAGGTAAGATCACACGTTTATACAACGGTACATCCGTGGTATCCGGCAAGTGGCTGATCGCAGAAGGCGCACCCATCGGCGATTTCTACGTGTGGAAAAACCTGGGCGTATACCAGTGGGATGAGTCTAACGCCTACGATGTGAACGGATCCAAACTCACGGTTGTGCTGGGCGAGGACGGCACACCCACCGGTGCCTACACACTGGGGGGTAAGGAATATACAGGCGCCATCTACAAAAAGTCCAGGAACGGCGCTATCCTTCAGGGCGGGGATACCGAGTGGTTCGATCGCGACAACAACGGCGTGATCGACGATGAAGATAAGGTGGTGGCAGGAAACGCTACGCCCGACTATTTCTTCGGATTGTCGAGCACATTCACGTACAAAAACTTTTCACTCAGCTTCCTGATCAACGGACAGGTCGGAAACGAAATTTACAATGCGGCCGCCAATGCGCAGAACCAGAACAGTTCTACCTACAGCCCTCCCACCTGGGAAGCTGCATTAACGTCATGGCTGAAGCCGGGCGATGTTTCCAAATATCCCCTGTTTACCCGCAAAAACGACCGCGGTTCGGTCAGCAACGGCTTGAACAGCCTGTATATTGAAGATGGTTCTTTTGTGCGTCTTTCCAGCGTACGTCTCACGTATACGCTCGACCGCAGAATTGCGCAAAAGGCTAAGATGAAAAACGCAACCGTATTTGTTTACGGCAGCAACCTGTTGACCTGGACCGATTACAGCTGGTTCGATCCCGAATTCTCCAACAACAATATCCTTCAACCCGGTGAAGATACCGGTCGCTATCCCAAAAGAAGAGAATTGGGTATCGGGTTTAATGTGAACTTTTAAATTGTAAAGAATGAAAAGAATTTATCTCTATATCATCGGCTGCGCACTTGTGGGAATTTCCGCCTGCAATAAGTTTCTGGATATGAAACCGTTGACGGAGGTGGAGGACAAGAACTACTATAAATCCCTCAACGATATCACCGCAGCAATGGCCGGTATCTATGGGTCTTTCCAGGAAACCATGATCGGTACGGGGGCTAATTTCTCGGGGTATTATCATTTCTGGGGAGAAGCACGTTCCGACAACTTCGACGAATCACAGTACCGCACCAATACGGAAACGGAGCTCACGCTGAATACGCTCACATCCGGAAACCCAACCTCCAACTGGCTGGGGTTGTACAAGGTAATCGGTAGAGCCAATTCGGCCATTAAATATCTGCCTCAGACCCAACATTTCGACAACCGTGTAACGGATGTTATCCTCAACAACAGCCTCGCTGAGTGTTACGCCATGCGCGCTGTGTGTTATTTTTATATTGTACGGATCTGGGGTGATGCAGTCGTTTGGACTGAGCCTTACGAAGATTATACACAAAATGCGCTTCGCCCCCGTTCTCCGGCCGATTCCGTTCTGGACCATGTAATCATTCCAGACCTGGAGAAAGCCTACGATATGATCCAAAAGAATCAAAAACCTGTGGTATGGAATATCGGGGAGGGTGCTATTGCTGCCATACTTGCTGATGTTTATCTGTGGAAAGCCGGCAAGTCGAACAGCGTAACCGACTACGAACACGTTAAAGCATGGACACAGAAAGTGTTTGCCGCCAAAGGCGCAAAGGGAGTAGTTCATGGTGGGCAGTCTGTTGCGGCATTGGAGCCTTCAGCGTCCTGGAAAAACCTCTTTATTGATCCGTTGACAACCAACGAAGCGATCTGGAGCATCCATTGGAATTATATGATGAATGGTTGTGCTTGTCTGGTGATCAGTCAGGCTACATCCAACAACCGCCTGGCGATGGATTCGCTCATCCATGCCGACTGGAAGAAGAACACATCGGATATCCGCGTAAAATGGACATACGATACGCTCACCGGACTTGGTCATATCGACAAGATCGTGAAGTACTACAATGTTCCCGGGAACTCCATCCCGAGCGGAACGGGTGCGCCTGCTGCCAATACGTACAACACCTATCTGACCATGTATCGTCTCGGCGACGTTTACCTGTCTTATGCCGAAGCGCTGAACATGACCGGAGATAAAGATGGCGCCGTTCGGTACCTGAATTTCATCAGAAACCGAGCAGGTGTTCCGGAAATCGACATCAACGACCCCGGAATCGCAACACCGGCAATGCTTCAGGATACCATTCTTCAGGAGCGCCGATATGAATTGTTTGCGGAAGGAAAGCGGTGGTTTGATCTGGTGCGTACCAACAAGGTTAAGGAAGTGATGGATCCGGTAATTAAGCGCCGGCAGCGTTCTTCCGGAATTGAAGAAACCGGCTTCGGTGACGACATGAGAAAGGTGCTTTGGCCGATTCATCGTCAGCGGATTGAAGACAATAAGGCCATCAAACAAAACCCCGCTTACGAATAATCAAAACTGTTGAACAATGAGAAAGGTTAAAATATTTTTGGCTCTCGCTGCTGTTCTGTTCTCGTTCAGCAGTTGCTACAAGCTTCAGAAGGATTACAATCGTACTCCGCATCCCATCGATCCTCATATAAACATGACTGCATGGGAATACCTCAATGCCCGGGCAAACGGTGATAATCCGAGTGATACTATTTTTCGTCGGATGCTCCAGGGAATTCAATATGCAGAGTTGGATCGCAGTTACTACGAGCAGCCCAACAAGACCTATATCTTTCTGCACAACGATGCCATCCGTCGGGTTGCCAGCAATAAGCTTCAGACCGATTGTTTCTTTGGAGCGCACAATGCGAACGGAGTTACGTCGGGGCTTGCCACCAATTGGGAAGACTATCCCAAGGAGTTTGTAAGAAACTACTTCCTTTACCTTATCGTTGACGAGGTAGCGGACCACTATACCCTTCCTCCGATCAGTGGGAAGTATTGCAAAACCCTGGCTCCGCAAGGCTCTTTGTCGGATCTCCCGGCCGAAGTAACACGTGTTTCCACCGCTCCTTTCGAGCCCAATCCTGAATCACAGATGATGCTGAAGGTGCTGAATTCATCACCTTCCAATACTTCCGACTATCCGATTATGCTGAACGAAGTGATTACCGTAAGAACAAGCAGTATTCTTGCAACAAATGGTTCAATACATGTAATCGACAGATTTTTAACAACCACCCTTCCCTAACGGGGAAGTGGTGGTCTGATTCTGTCTATTCGATAATAAGTTAACCTTTTTACTATGAACCGATCATTTTTTCATACCGCTTTGGTATGCGGGCTCACTTTGTCTGTGGTTGCCTGTAAAAAAAGTAAGACGGCACCGGTGGAAGAGGAAACTGCACCGCCGTCCATTGTGCATGAGTCAACTGCACTTGTATATCAGCACAGCAGCGGAAAGCTGGCATATAACTTATATGCCAATGAGGGGGAGACAGACAAAAGAAATACCATACCCGATTTCTCGTATGCGGGATATAAGGGAGGAGGTGTAGCGCTTCCGGACGTTCCTGTTAAAAAAACGCTGAATCCTGTAGCCGGCGACAACCGTGCACAGATACAGGCCGCGATTGCCGAGGTTGAAGCACTCGCCGCAGATGCCAACGGGTTTCGGGGGGCAATTCTGCTCAAAGCGGGAACTTATGAAGTAGAAGGAACCTTAACCATCCGGAAAGGCGGGGTTGTATTGCGCGGCGAAGGACAGGGATCCAATGGTACAATTTTAAAAGCCACACAGGCATCCCAGCATACGCTGATCGATATTGCCGGAACGGGTTCCGGGACCGGTGAAATCAATGGCACTCGTAAAAAAATCACCGGCACTCTGGTTCCAACCGGTACGCTGACCGTTGACGTTGAGGATGCATCCGGATTTAAGGTGGGGGATGAAGTGGGTTTGTACAGGGTTCCGAACAATTCCTGGATCAGCCTCCTGGATATGGCTCAATACGGATGGACTGCCGATGCGTACGATATTGTGTTTGAGCGTAAAATCACGGGCATCAACGGGCGCACCATCACCTTGAATGCACCTGTAGTTGATCCGATCAAAAGTACCTATGCAGCCGGATACCTGTTTAAATCGCAGATCACCGGGCGAATCAGCAACTGTGGCGTGGAAAATATGCGTTTGGAATCGTCCTATGCCAGCAACGACGATGAGGAACACGGATGGATCGGTGTATCGCTCAAGCGTGCCAGCAATTGCTGGGTAAAACAGGTTACTGCACTGTATTTCGGCTACTCTGCCGTTTATATCGGCGGCCAGTCTGTTTACAATACGGTGGAGGAATGTGCCATGCTCGACCCCAAATCGGTGACCACCGGAGGTAGAAAATATTCCTTCAACGTGGAAGGCGGCGCTGCGTTCAATCTGTTCCAGCGCTGTTATACAAGGGGCGGACGACATGATTTTGTGACCGGATCACGGGTTCCCGGGCCGAATGTATTTCTGGACGGCTACTCAACGCAAACCAATTCCGATATCGGTCCCCACCATCGTTGGGCAACGGGAATTTTGTTTGACAATATCTATGGCGGACAAATTTACGTCCAGAACCGAAAGGAGATGGGGTCGGGTCACGGATGGGCAGGTGCACAAATTATGTTCTGGAACTGTGTTTCAACAAAAACCGGCATTAAGGTGGAAAGCCCGGCAGGCGCAAAAAATTGGGGAATCGGTTGTTCGGGACCCGCAAAAATGGGCGCAGGTTATTTTGAGAGCTGGGGTGTGGCCGTTCAGCCCAGAAGTTTATATCTTACTCAATTAAAAGACCGGCTCGGTTCCGCAGCGGTAAATAATATTGCAACAACAGCGCAACTGGATGGCTCCATCCGAACAAAGCTTCAGACATGGGCCGGTGAAGGGAAATTGTAACATGAAGAAGACATTATTCTTATCAGCAGGGTTATTGCTTGGCAGCATAACCCTGTTTGCTCAAACCAGCGTTCGACTGAATTCGGGTTGGGAATTTCTGAAACAGGATCTGGGCGGAATCTGGGAAGCCGTCCGACCGGTAGGAAAAGGGAATCCTGAGAGTGTTCCCCTCTGGGAATCGGTATCACTTCCCCATTGCGTCAATGCGTTGGATGCGGTGGATCCCGATGTGAACTATTATCAGGGACCAGCCTGGTACAGAACAGCGGTTGATATCCGGAATCCCTATCCGAACGGAAGGACGATTCTCCATTTTGAAGGATCGGGGCAAAAGACGGATGTCTACATTTACACGACGAAAGTTGGCAGCCATACCGGAGGCTACGATGAGTGGACGGTTGACATTACCGATGCCGTGAAGGCCTTTTCGGTTACGGATGAATGTCAGAAGCAATTTGGAGGAAAAATTCCGATTTCCATCCGGACCGATAATTCCAGGGATCTCGAATTGATACCTTCCGATTTGTCGGACTTCAATTTATTTGGCGGAATATACCGCTATCTCAATCTGGTGTATACGCCCGCTTTATCTGTAAGCAATCTCTACGCTTTGGCCGAAACCGACGCGGCAGGGAAAAAAGGGACGGTAATAATCAGTGCCGACTGGATTAATCCTTTGAATATTGAATCTGCCGATATTTCGGTCACGCTGGTTGATCCAACGGGAAAAAAGGTTTTTAACCACAGTGGCCGCCAAAATAATTTTTCCGCCCGATCCCATATTGTGGAGTTCTCGATTAAAGCTCCGATGCTGTGGTCGGTTGATAATCCCCAATTGTACAAACTCGAAGTTAGGGCTGAATCTTCATCAGGCACTTTTGTGAAGACCGAAAAAATCGGGTTCCGGAATTTTGAATTTGTAAAGAAAGGGCCGTTCAAACTAAACGGGAAAAGGGTTTTGCTGAGAGGTACTCACCGGCATGAAGATCATGCCGGCGTTGGGGCGGCAATGACGGAAGAGTTGATGCGCCGGGAAATGATTTTGATGAAGCAGATGGGGGTAAACTTTATCCGCCTCGGCCACTATCAGCAATCCCGCATCATTCTTGATCTCTGTGATAGCCTGGGTATTGTTGTGTGGGAAGAGATCCCCTGGTGCCGGGGAGGCCTGGGTGGGGAGGTTTACAAGGAACAGGCCAAACGGATGCTGACCAATATGATCGTCCAGCATTACAACCATCCTTCGGTAATCATCTGGGGGCTGGGCAATGAGAACGATTGGCCCGGCGACTTCCCTGAATTCGATAAAGAGAAGATCAGAACGTTCATGCGAGAACTGAACGATCTTGCCCATCGGCTTGACCCAACACGAAAAACGGCCATCCGACGGTGCGATTTCTGTAAGGATATCGTAGATGTATATTCTCCTTCTATCTGGGCCGGTTGGTACCGCGGACTGTATACCGAGTATGCGGATGTTTCCCGCTCCGAATTCGAAAAGGTCGACCATTTTCTGCATGTGGAATGGGGAGGCGACAGTCATGCCCGCCGGCACTCCGAAAATCCCGACAAAGCATTACAACACCTCGAAGCCGCCGGTGCGGCTGACGAACGGGCGGGGGATGCATCCCTGTATGGCGGAGCCGCCAGGGCCTCCAAGGACGGCGATTGGAGCGAATCCTATATCTGCAATCTGATCGATTGGCACCTGAAGGAGCAGGAAAAAATGCCCTGGCTTACCGGAACTGCGCAATGGCCTTTCAAGGATTTTTCTACACCGGTTCGTCCGGACAATCCTGTCCCCTACATGAACCAGAAAGGTGTGGTGGAAAGGGATCTTACGAAGAAGGAGTCGTATTACGTATTCCAATCTTATTGGACAACCGAGCCGATGGTTCATATCTACGGGCATTCCATGCCGGTTCGATGGGGAGAAGCCGGCGAGAAAAAAATGATTAAGGTTTTCTCCAATTGCGACGAGGCAGAATTGTTTCTCAATGGGAAGAGTGCCGGCGTGAAAAAAAGAAACAGTCAGGATTTCCCCGCTGCAGGTCTTCGTTGGAATCTTGTGCTGAACAAGGGAATGAATCAGGTTAAGGTGGTAGCCAAAAAAGCCGGAAAGATCGTAACGGATGAGATTCAATTCGATTATATAACGGAAAAATGGGGGAAACCTTCGTCTGTTGAACTAAAAAAACTATCGGAGGAAAACGATACCGTAACCATTGAAGCCCTGCTGAAAGATAATGCCGGAAGAATTTGTCTCGATGCTGCCAACTGGATTCGGTTTGGATATACCGGCGACGGCGAAATGATGGACAACAGGGGGACTTCTTCGGGATCCCGATATGTTCAGGCGTACAACGGCCGGGCAATTATTTCGATAAAGAAAAGCGGTGGTGTAGGAGTGGCCAGTGTTAAGGTGTCGGGCCTGCCGACTGCACTGTTACCCATTGAATAGAAATCTAATTGTGGTTGACTTGTTGATATGAAAAATCTGCTGCTTATATGCTGTTCTTTTTTTCTGCTGATTCCGGTATGTGCCCAGCGCAGCCCGTTGAAACTGTGGTATCGGCAGCCTGCCGTGGTTTGGGAAGAGGCCTTGCCGCTCGGAAATGCGAAGACCGGCGCCATGGTGTTCGGCGGAATCGGGAAAGAGCATTTTCAACTGAACGATAATACACTTTGGTCCGGGGCTCCGGAAGACGGGAATGTTGCCGCTGGGCCATCCGTGCTTCCTCTTGTGAGGCAGGCCATAATCGAAGAGAAATACGATTCTGCTGCGGCATTATGGAAAAAAATGCAGGGGCCTTATTCTGCACGATATCTTCCACTCGGTGATCTCTGGCTCGAATTTGATGGGGAGGCCGACGATCAGATAAAGGATTATCGTCGGGAACTGGACATCGCAACGGCAATCAGTAAGGTTAGTTATTTACGAAACGATGTTCGTTTCCACCGCGAAAGTTTTATCAGCCATCCGGACAAGGTAATGGTGGTTCGGATAAGCGGAGATCGGAAAGGATCCGTTTCCTTTACGGCAAGCTTGAGCAGTAAACTTCGTTTCACTTGTACAACAACGTCACAAAACCATCTTGTACTGAACGGCCGAACCCCCGTGTATGTGGCCAACCGCGACTATGAGCCGCGAATGGTTGTTTACGATGAAAATGAGAACGGCGAGGGTATGCGCTTTCAGATCAGGGTCTTCATCGCCACAGAGGGAGGGAAGATCGTTCGTAAAGAGGATAGACTTGAGGTGGTGGGTGCAGATGCTGCAACAATTTACCTGACCGAAGCCACGAGCTTTCGCGATTTTGCCACAGCGCCCGCGCACACCGGCATCAATCCCGCCGTAGAAACGGAAGCCATCCTCGCCCGCTCAATAAAGCGTTCCTATCAACAATTGCGGGAACGGCATATAAAGGATCACTCCTCACTTTTCTACCGGGTAACCCTGGATCTTGGTTCAAATCCTGAAAAGGAAAGAATGCCGACCGATCTACGTTTACAAAGTTTTGAAAAGGATCCCAACGACAACGGACTTCAGGTACTTTATTATCAGTACGGACGATATCTGATGATAGCCTCCTCCAGACCCGGAAGCCGCCCTACCAACCTGCAGGGGATCTGGAATGACCATGTGCGTCCGCCATGGGGATCCAATTATACCATGAATATCAATACGGAGATGAACTATTGGCCCGCAGAGAATACCAATCTTTCCGAGTGCCATCAGCCTCTTTTTGATTTCATGAAGGAGCTGGCGGTTAACGGAGCAAAAACTGCAAAAATCAACTACAATATTTCTCCCGGATGGGTTGCCCATCATAACTCCGATCTCTGGGCCAAGACATCACCTCCAGGGGGATATGATCAGGATCCGAGAGGCATGCCAAGATGGTCGTGCTGGCCCATGGCCGGAGGTTGGTTGAGTACACATTTGTGGGAGCATTATCTTTTTACCGGAGACAGAAAATTTCTAGAAGAAACAGGATATCCATTAATGAAGGGCGCGGCGGAATTTCTGCTGCAATGGCTGATTGATGATCCTGTGACCGGTTATCTGATCACCAACCCATCGACTTCGCCTGAAAATACCATCAAGATCAAGGGAAAGGAATATCAGCTTACCATGGCGAGCACAATGGATATATCCATTATCCGTGAACTTTTTTCGTCGTTGATCCGGGCTTCCAAAGTGTTGAATCGTGATCAGACGTTTCGCAGAAAACTGGAAGCAGCCCTCCCGAGATTGTATCCCTATCAAATTGGGCAGTACGGTCAACTTCAGGAGTGGTTTCGGGATTGGGATGAGCCTAGCGACAAACACCGCCATTTGTCGCATTTGTTCGGCTTGTACCCGGGCAGTCAGATAACAATGAACGATTCGCCGGAACTGGCAGCAGCAGCGAAGCAATCGCTGATCCATCGGGGGGATGTCAGTACCGGTTGGTCGATGGCCTGGAAAATCAACTGGTGGGCCCGTCTCCGAGATGCCGAACATGCCTACAAAATCCTGAAGGACGCATTTACCTATATCAATCCTGCCGACACACTGGAACATATGTCGGGCGGCGGTACCTATCCCAATCTTTTTGATGCGCATCCTCCATTTCAGATTGACGGAAATTTCGGCGCCACTGCCGGCATTACCGAAATGCTGCTTCAGAGTCACGACGGCGCCATCACGCTTTTGCCGGCCCTTCCTTCGCAGTGGAAATCAGGCAGGGTAAAAGGAATTAAGGCGCGCGGAAATTATACGATATCGATGGAATGGGAAAACAGTGCGTTAAAGACCGCTGAAATTCAGGCGCAGCTGGATGGCATATGTCGGGTTCGGAGCTTTATCCCCATTCAGATTATTGGTGCAGAAACGTTGTCAACCAGCGAAACCAATCCGCTTCAGTTGGGGTTTGGCAAACCGGACTACAGAAATGCTGCGACTTCAGGGTTGCCAACATTGGAAAAAAAGAAAGAATACGAAGTGGTGTTCAAAGCTGAACAAGGAAAAAGATATTTTGTCAAACCATTAAGCGGTTACTAATATGAAGAGATGGACGGCCGTCTTGTTTTGGCTGATTGCCTTTAAGGTCAATGCGCAGATCCAATGGAACGAAGTTGCTCCGGGAATCTGGAAAGGCGTAGTGGGGGTTCCCGAAGCCTTTAATCTGCTTGTAGCTTCCGGTTCTCGTCCCGTGCGTTCGGGGCTTGAAAAATTGGGTACATCTCCTTTTCCGATGGCACAATCCGAAATCTCGGCATCGGTAAACAAGGGTAAGATTTATCTGCGTTTTCCATTGGAGAAGGGAGAGCAGCTGTTTGGTTTCGGATTGAATTTCCAGTCGGTGCATCAGCGTGGAAAAATACTTACACTTCACGTAGATCATTTCGGAGGGAAGGACAATGGACGTACCCATGCACCGGTGCCCTTTTATGTTTCTTCGGCAGGATACGGTGTATTTATCAATTCAGCGCGGTATATTCAGGTTTATGCCGGAACGGCGGTACGTAAAGACAGCAAAGTGCCGGCGCAGCCCAAAGATAGAAATACGGATAAAACCTGGTCGTCGAGACCATACTCCGATGCCGTTGAGATTCTGGTGCCGGCGGAAGGCGTTGAAATTTATGTTTTTGGCGGTCCCAAGCCCATTGATGCGGTATGCCGGTTCAATTTGTTTAACGGGGGCGGATGCCTTCCTCCCCGTTGGGGACTGGGATTTACACAGCGTGTTCAACGTTTGTATTCTGCAGCCGACGTAGAAAAAGAAGCCCGTGAATTTTCGGAACGAGGGTATCCGCTGGATTTTATCGGATTGGAGCCCGGCTGGCAAAGTAAATCCTATCCCTGTACGTTCGAATGGGACAAGAGCCGTTTCCCGGATCCGGCTTCTTTCGTGAAAAAAATGTCGGATATGGGAGTCCGTTTGAATCTCTGGCTCAATCCTTACGTGTCGCCGGATGCATCGATCTATAAATCCATTTTACCCTATACCGGTACCCACACCGTGTGGAATGGAGTGGTTCCTGATGTCAGCATTCCCCAGGCAAGGGATATATTTTTCGGACAGCTGAAAAAGGCGCAGATCGATATCGGAGTCAGCGGTTATAAAATCGATGAAGTGGACGGGTACGATCATTACCTATGGCCTGATGTTGCCGGGTTTCCGTCAGGATTGACCGCAGAACAGATGCGGCAGTCGTATGGTGTGATGGTACAGCGTTTCAGTACCGATCTTTACCGCGAAAAAAATCAACGAACCTATGGTTTGGTGAGGGCCTCGAATGCGGGAGCGGTCTCCTTTCCCTATGTGTTGTACAACGACTATTATAATCACGAAGATTTTATCACTGCCCTGATTAACAGCGGCAGCAGTGGTGTATTGTGGACGCCCGAAGTAAGGGCATCAAAGACCCCTGAAGAGTGGTTGAGAAGAATGCAAACCGTAATTTTTTCGCCAATGGCGATGATTAATGCCTGGTCGACGGGAACCAAACCCTGGACGTATCCGGAGGTGGCGGATCAGGTAAAAGCCATGGCCCTGCTTCGTATGCAGATGATGCCCTATTGGTATTCTGCTTTTGCGCGTTATCATTTTGAAGGGTTTCCGCCTTTCCGTGCCGTAAACTTTGAAGAGGGATTTACTGCGGTAGGGCTGGACGTTTCAATCAATGGGAATTTGGAAGAGAATCCCTATGCCGAGGCGGTTTCAAAAGAAATCAAGGACCAATATATGGCAGGCGACTATCTGCTGGTAGCCCCTTTGTTCGCCGGGCAAAGTTCCCGAAAGGTGATATTGCCCAGAGGTAATTGGTACGATTTCTATACCGGAGAATTTGTCGGAAACGGAACGGTAATAACCGTTTCTCCGGGACTGGACAAGATTCCTGTATTTGTAAAAGATGGAGGGATCATTCCTTTGATGCCTCCCCGTCTTCATGCCCCGAATGCCGGCGAGACCGTGGATCTGGAAATTCGCCACTATGGTGAGGCAAACGGTCGATTCCTCCTTTATGACGATGATGGCGAAACCTATGCTTACGAAAATGGCGCCTACAGCTGGCGCGAAATCACCGTGATGAAAGATAAACAGGGACGATGGAGGGGCAATATTTCCGCACCCGAAAAAGGGAAACCCAATACAGTGGGTAAGGTTACCTGGAAATTTATGACGTCTGCTTCAAAATAATGGAGTTATGCTGAGAAAACTTGTATTGATGGGAATTTGGATTTCGGTGTCGGCATCGCTCGATGCGCAGTCACTGAAAGAAATCAAAGCGGTGCTGAAACAGCAGGTTCTTCGCGAGGCCGAATGGGCGATGACGCAGGACCCGGTAACCGTTACAGCCCAGACATCGCCGCGCTCTTCGGGAGGAAAACATGATTTCTTTTCAGAAGGCGATTACTGGTGGCCGGATCCTCAGAATCCGGATGGGCCCTATATCCAGAAAGACGGCATGACCAACCCCGATAATTTTGTTGCGCATCGGATCGCGATGATCCGGTTCAGCCGGGTGGTAGGAGCACTGGCTTCAGCCTATAAAATAACGAAGGATGACCGATACGTGCATCAGATTATCCGGCACTGCCGGGCTTGGTTCTGTGATACGGCGACGCTGATGAATCCGCATCTCCTCTATGCCCAGGCTATTTCCGGAAGGGTGACGGGGAGAGGTATCGGCATCATTGATACCATCCATCTTATTGAAGTGGTTCTGGGATTGATGGCCGTAGAAGATTCAAGGGCTGCGGATGCTACGGTTCTCCGAATTTCCCGGGAATGGTTTCGTGATTATCTTTCCTGGCTCACCACACATCAATATGGGCAGGATGAAATGAATGCGACCAATAACCATGGAACCTGTTGGGTTATGCAGGTGGCTGCGTTTGCAAAGTTTACCGGAGACGACCGTTTGACATCCTTCTGCAAGAATCGTTTCCGTGAGGTGCTTGTGCCCCAACAGCTTGCCGACGATGGCAGTTTTCCCCTGGAACTCAAACGAACAAAGCCCTACGGATACTCGATTTTCAATCTTGATGCTATGGCTACCATATGCCAATTGTTGTCGACAAAAAAGGAAAGTCTCTGGAATTATACCTTGCCCGATGGCCGTTCGATGAGAAAAGCGGTGGCCTTCCTTTATCCCTACCTGAACGACAAAAGTCAATGGCCTTACGCAAAGGATGTGATGTATTGGGACGAATGGCCCGTTGCGCAGCCTTCATTATTGTTTGCCGCCAAAGCCTACAGGCAAAAGGAATACTTTAACACCTGGAAGAAGCTGGATCATGCACCTGTTGTGGATGAAGTGATCCGGAATCTTCCCGTAAGAAATCCCCTGCTTTATTTCGGATTAAATTAAACGGATTGTTACAAATGAAAAGAGGACTTGCATCGCTTTTTATGGCCGGCCTTACCATCTCCTCGCTTGCGCAGGCAAAAGGTGATGAGGATAAGACCATGTATAACCATGCAGCGGTGCGCGATAACGCATTGGTTGAAGAAGCCCGAAAAGGGTGGTGGGCGAATTCGATGAAAACCCGCGACCAACGGATACAGTGGTGGCGGGAAGCCCGGTTTGGGATGTTTATCCATTGGGGAATTTATTCGCTTCCCGGCGGAGAGTGGAAGGGAAAAAAGGTGGAGGGGTATGCCGAACACCTGATGCGAAAAGAAAAAATCTCCCGTAGCGAATACCTTAAACTCGCCGAAGAATTCAATCCGGTTGAATTTGATGCAGAGGCCTGGGCGAAGGCAGCGAAGGAGGCGGGAATGAAATACATGATTGTGACGGCCAAACACCATGATGGTTTTGCGATGTACAATTCGGAATTTTCCGATTTTGATATTTTCGATCAAACGCCGTTCAAAAGAGACCCGATGGCGGAACTTTCCGCAGCCTGTAAAAAATATGGCATTCGCTTTGGGTTCTATTATTCTCATGCATTCGACTGGGAACATCCCGATGCGCCGGGAAACGATTGGGAGTACCGTAATCCGGGTGGCGACCTCAATCTTTTCGGAGGAAGAAACTGGTTTGAGGTGCATCCCGAACTTCTTCCCAGGGCAATTAAGTATGTAAATGAAAAGGCTATTCCGCAGATAAAAGAATTGATCGTAAAATATCGACCCGATATTCTCTGGTTCGATACGCCGCATAAGTTGCCCTTTTCCGAGAATCTGCGGATTCTCCGTACCATCCGCGAAATTGATCCGAACCTTGTGGTAAACGGAAGGCTGGCGAGAAACGAGTCCGGCAATTTCGGCGACTATCTGAACACTGCCGATCGGCCTGCTGAGTTTTTTCCGGTGGACGGCGATTGGGAAGCCATTCCGACAACCAATGAATCCTACGGATATTCAAAATTTGATTTAAGCCATAAGCCCGCCTCGTTTTTTATCCGGTTACTTGCCAATGCTGCTTCCCGTGGAGGAAATCTGTTGATGAATATCGGTCCCATGGGATCGGGAGCCTTCGATACGAAAGATAGCCGGATACTTCAGGGAATAGGGGATTGGATGCAGAAATACGGAGCGAGTATCCATAATACTACAAAAACCCCTGTGCCATTTCAAAGTTGGGGTGTTGTAACCGGAAGGGATAAAAACCTGTATCTCCACGTGTTTGAATGGCCGAAAGATGGAAAACTGCTTCTGGGCGGTATCAAGAGTAATATCAGAAAAGCCTGGCTGATGAACGATCCGGAACAAAAGGCACTCCCGATTGATTTTTTGAGTTATGCCGATGCTGCCATTCAGGTTCCGCAGACGGCGCCGGATGCGGTAAACTCCGTTATTGTTCTGGAACTCGCCGATGATCTGGAAGTGGATCCCGTCCGGCTTATTGCCAGCAATGTTACTACCAGGCTGCTGGCCTTTGATGCCGAACTGAAGGGTGGTCGTTGGGGCTTTGCCGATGGGAAGGCAGGGAACTATTGTATTCAGAATTGGACAGAAAAAGATCAAACGGTAAGTTGGAATGTACGGATAACCGAACCGCAGAAGTACAAAATGAAAATAAAGTATGTAGCTTCACCCGAGTCGGCCGGAAGTTACCGCGTGTCCATACAGGGGTATTCATTTGAAGGAAAAGTAAATGCGCCCGTTCAGGAAAGGACCATCGTCGAGCAGGATGCCGGTGAGATTTATTTCCCGGTAGGCGTGAGTGACCTGGTGGTCTGTCCGCTTGAGATATCCGGAAAAGAACTGATGAAGCTGTTGGAAATAGAACTCGTACCCGTATCAATGATAAAATAATTGCAAATGAAGAGAATATTCTTGCCCTTTTTACTGCTTGCTCTTGTTGTTGCCGCTAATGGGCAGAAATTGAAACTGAAGAAAATATTTGAGGATGCTGAAAAGCAGACCGATCTGATGCTTAAGGAAGTTCCGAAAGTGAACACCGGTGGCAAGGAACTTTATTTTCCGCGTACACTGGAGCGTGGAGAACTCAAACTGGTGGCTTCCAGAGACTGGACCAGCGGATTTTTCCCCGGTGTCCTTTGGTTTCTCTATGAGTTCAGTGGTAAAGAGGAATGGCGGACCGAGGCAGAAAAGTTCACCGCTCTGGTGGAAAGGGAAAAGGACAATGGTACCACCCATGATATGGGCTTCAAGGTTTTCTGCAGTGTGGGAACCGGATATCGGTTAACGAACAATCCGCATTATCGTGAAGTAATCATCCGCGCTGCCCAAACGCTGGCTACCCGATTCAATCCGAATACGGGTTGTATCCGATCCTGGGATCATAGCCGTGATAAATGGGCCTATCCGGTAATCATCGATAATATGATGAACCTGGAGTTGTTGTTTGCCGCTACACAACTAACGGGCGATTCATCTTTTTACCGGATTGCTGTCAGTCATGCCAATACAACCATGAAGAATCATTTCCGTCCCGACTACAGCAGTTATCACGTGGTGGAATACGATACAATTACCGGAGCAGTTGTCAAGAAAAATACGCACCAGGGCTATTCGCATGAGTCGGCCTGGGCACGTGGACAAGCCTGGGCACTTTACGGTTATACCATGTGCTACCGTTTTACAAGAGATCCGAAATACCTGGAGCAGGCGGAACATATTGCGGCTTATCTGCTTAACCATCCGCATATGCCGAAGGATCTGGTCCCCTTCTACGATTTCGATGCACCGGGTATTCCCGAAGAACCGCGCGATGCATCGGCGGCTGCCGTGATTGCTTCGGGCCTGATTGAGCTCGGTTCCTACAGCAAAAACAAAAAGTTGTACAGGGCCAGCGCGAAGAAAATGCTGATCAGCCTTACCCGATATTATCGTTCACCGATTGGAGAGAATAAGGGCTTCATTCTGTTGCACAGCACCGGATCAAAGCCTGCCAATAGTGAGGTTGATGTGCCACTGAATTATGCAGACTATTATTATCTGGAAGCACTGCTTCGTAACCGGGATACCAAATAGGTTACGGGTGAAGGGCGGTTTCAGAAAGATCGGCCACTGAAGTTAATTTTGCTGAATAATCGGCTAAAAGCCCGCTACTTCGTTGGTGCAGGCTGGATAACTTGCATTCCAATCGGGGGCGGGGTGCAAATATGTTGTTTAGGAAACGTCACTCTTGGGTATAGGTAGATGGCTTAATCCTCCGCCCCTGAATTCTTCCCTTATCCTTCCCAATGCTAAATTCATTGCCATGAATAAATTGACGATTGCTTTGCTATGCCTTTGGGCTTCTGTGTTCACTGCCTTTGGCCAGGAAACGAAGGAGGAACGCGACCAGCGAATGAAGTGGTGGCGTGAAGCCCGTTTCGGAATGTTCATTCACTGGGGGGTATATGCGCAGCTGGAAGGTATGTACAATGGACACCGTATGAACAGGGGGGGCGCTGAGTGGATTATGAACCGGTGCAAAATTCCCGTTGCCGAGTACAAGAAAATTGCCAGAGACTTTAATCCGACAAAGTTTGATCCTGATGCCTGGGTTCGGATGGCCAGGGATGCGGGTATGAAATATATTGTCATAACCGCCAAACACCACGATGGTTTTGCCTTGTTCAAGTCGGGCGCCAGCACATGGGATGTGGCAGATGCCACCCGTTACGGGAAGGATCTTCTGCAGCCCCTGGCGTCTGCGTGCCGGAAATATGGGATAAAACTCGGATTTTATTACTCACAGGCTCAGGACTGGGGCAACCCCGGAGGAGCAGCTGCCCGAAAGGTCACCACGGAAGGATGGAATAATCCGGATTCGGCGCGAATAGACGCGTACACGGCGGCACACGGTGGTCATTGGGATCCCGAACAAACCACGGCATCAATGGAAAGCTATATGAATAACGTAGCCATTCCGCAGGTAAAGGAACTTCTTACCAACTATGGAGATGTTGCCGTGTTCTGGTGGGATACGCCGACCAATATGACCGACGAATTCGCTGCAAAACTGAAGGACGTACTCAAACTTCAACCCAATATCATTACCAACGACCGGCTGAAGCGGCCCAATTTTCCGGGCGACTATCGCACCCCGGAGCAAAAGGTCCCGAATCTCAGTGAACTTGACGGACAGGATTGGGAAACCTGTATGACTATGAACGGAACCTGGGGATACAAGAATTATGATCACAACTGGAAGTCTTCGGAAACCCTGGTGCGTCACCTGATCGATATTGCGTCCAAGGGTGGAAATTATTTGCTCAACATCGGACCAAAGCCGGACGGAACCTTTCCCGCAGAAAGTATCGAAAGACTGGATGATATCGGTCGATGGATGAAAAAAAATGGCGAAGCCATCTACGGAACCTTGAAAAGCCCGCTTCCTGCGCTACACTGGGGTCGCTGTACGTCCAAAGAAGCCAATGGCAATACGGTATTATATCTTTCCGTGTTTGAATGGCCTTCCGACGGAAAACTGCTAGTACCGGGAATTAAAAATAAAGTGAAAAATGCCACGGTTATTGGTGGTGGAAAAATAAAGACCCAGGCAACCAATGAGGGCGTAGTGCTGAATCTTTCCGGGATGGCACCCGGAGAATACGCGACTGTGATCAAAGTTCAACTGAAGGGAAAGGTTGCTGCGAAAGCGTATACAGGAGGAAATATGAAATCCGGAGAACTCGACTAATCATTGATCTATGAAAAAAGCGCTGTTGATCATCGGTGCTGTCCTTATTTTCGAAACTTGCTTTTCTCAGGAAGTTCCTCCTCTATGGAAGGATTTTGTGGAAGCGAAGAAAAATGGGAAGATCCCGATTCTGCCGGATTTTTCCTATGCTGGTTATCATTTTTCCGAAAAGCCGATTCCGGCGCAGGAGGGTAGGCGAGTTTTTAATGTGACGGATTTTGGTGCGGTTCCGGATGATGAAAACTTTGATGATGAAGCCATTCAGGCGGCCATTCGTGCAGCGGAAGCAAGCCCGGATGGAGGTGTGGTCTTCTTTCCCAAAGGACGATTTCTGATCGCTCCGGATCGCGATTCAACCAAGCATATCCGTATATCACAGAGCAATATCGTATTGAAGGGAAGCGGGTCCCAAAAAGGCGGAACCGAAATCTATCAGGCCAACATGCGCATTAACGGCCGTCAGTTTGTTTTTAAGCCAGAAAAGCCGGAAGGGAAGAAACTCACAAAAATTATCCGGAACGCCGACCGCGAGAGCTTTTGGGTAGAAGTTGAAGATGCATCCAGGATAAGGGTTGGTCAGGATGTGGTTATCCGTCATCGAAGTGAGGAGTATACCCGGATGCATTTTGGGGAGTTTCCCTTGAAGCCACAGTGGGCAAGACTTTTCGGGGAAAAAGGGGGAATGCAGATCTTCGAAATTCATACCGTAGACGAGATTGACGGGAATCGGGTAAGGTTTAGAAATCCGATTCATTTTGATTTGCAGCTTGTTAAAACTGCCGACTTTGAGCTGCACTCCTTTCATGCCATTAACGAATGCGGTATCGAGGATATCCGCTTCAGCAGCAACTGGAAATCGTATCCCGAAGAATTTGTGCATCACAAAGACGCAATTCACGACTATGCCTATGAAACCATAGGGATGGAATACGTAAAAAACAGTTGGGTAAGAAACTGCGTGTTTGAAGACATCAACGAATGTCTGATGATCCGCTCCGGATATCAGATCAGTGTTATCGATAATGAGTTTGTCGGCAAGAAGGGGCATACTTCCGTACATGCGCGGACAGGATATGGTGTGCTGATCAAAAATTGCCGCTTTAACAACGCGCAGCATCACGGTCCCGGCACAGGATACAGTGCGGTCGGAACGGTTATCACGCAATGCAGTTTGGGAACGGATCAGAATTTTGATATTCATTCGGGGCAACCCATTGCAACACTGTTTGATCAGATTGAGGGGGGCGTGTTTTATAACCTCGGCGGTCCCGAACCGGGCCATCCGCATCATGGCAGACATCTGGTTCTTTGGAATTTTTTCCATCGGTCGAACCGCGATCAGCGCTATAATTTCTGGGATATGGAGCGCCGGCGAAACTATACCATTCCGGCACCGCTGATTTGCGGATTCCGGTCGAATACCAGAGTTAGCTTCGACAATGCCGGTATTAACCAGATGCAGGGGAAGAAAGTGTTTCCGGCCTCTCTCTTTGAGGCGCAACTCGCCCTGAGGCTTGACAATAAGGATGTAAATGCAAAGCACGTATCATCCGGCAGAACCGGTATCGATTCCTGTTTCCAGATTTTCGGTCCGATGACGAATTTCGCTGCTCTTGTCAAGGGAAAAAAGAAAAAAATCACCGTTACCTTCATGGGAGGATCCATCACCCACATGCAGGGATGGAGAGACCTTGTCGGTGAATGGCTGCAGCAGGAGTATCCGGATGTTCAATTCCGATTGGTGAATGCGGGTATACCGTCACTGGGAAGTCTACCCCATGCATTCCGTTTTAAAACCGATGTGCTCGGAAAGGTGGATACGGATTTACTTTTTCTGGAGTCGGCCGTTAACGACCGCGTCAATGCTACTGCGGAACCTATCCAAAAGCGTGCGCTGGAAGGAATTATCCGGCAGGCTCGGAAAAGCAATCCGAAAATGGATATTGTGCTGATGGCTTTCGCGGACGAAGAAAAACTGGCGGATTACCACGGAGGCAGGATACCCACGGAAGTCCGTGTTCATGAAGAAATTGCCCGGCACTATAAACTACCGTTTGTCAATTTGGCGGCGGAAGTTTACCGACGCATCGCGGCAAAGGAATTTACCTGGAAAGAAGATTTCAAGGATTTGCATCCATCGCCCTTTGGACACAAGATCTACGCGGAGTCCATTAAGAGATTGTTTGCATATTTACCGGAAGATGCCGCATATTCAGACTACAGTAAGATCCCGACGATGGATCGCTTCAACTATGAGAACGGACACTATGTTTCTGGTCATACATCTTTATCTACGAATGGATTTCAAAAAGTCAATTCCTGGACACCGGCAGACGGAGCCCGCACACGCGCCGGATTTGTACGCGTTCCTGTTTTGGAATCCAACCACGAAGGGAGTTCGCTGAAAATAAAATTCTGCGGCAATGCCGTCGGTATTTCCGTTCTGGCAGGGCCGGACGCCGGAATCATTGCGTATTCGGTTGACGGATCCAGGGAAAAGACTGTCGATCTCTTTACCCAATGGAGCAAATCCCTTCATCTGCCCTGGTTTGTGATGTTGGCCGACGGTCTTACGAAGAAGAAGCATGTTCTGAAAATTAAATTAACCGGGCAGTCCAATCCGGCTTCCGTTGGGACGGCCTGCAGAATTGTGAATTTTTTGGTCAATTGATAAATTTTTTCCGGCACAATGAAAGGAAATCGAAGTAAGCTAATTGTTTTGTTTGTATGTACGGTTTTGTTTTCAGGAATCGTAAAGGCTCAGGATGAGATGTGGGACAAGAGTGCTTCCTCCCGGGAGCATCCCCATATCCAATGGTTCCGGGATGCCAAGTTCGGAATGTTTATTCACTGGGGCCTATACTCTGAATTGGGCGGAATTTGGAATGGCAAGCGTTACTACGGCAGCGGCGAATGGATCATGCATCAGGCAAAGATTCCGTTCCGGGAGTATGCCGCCGTAGCCGAACGATTCAATCCAACGGGATTCAATGCCGATGAATGGGCTCAGCTGGCCCTCGACGCGGGTGTGAAATATATGGTGATCACGGCCAAACACCATGAAGGATTTGCGATGTACGATAGTAAGGTCAGCGATTTTACTATTGTCAGAAGTACGCCCTACAAAAAGGATCCGATGAAGGCATTGGCCGAAGCAACGCGCAAAAGAGGGATTCAGTTTGGATTCTACTATTCACAGTTTATCGACTGGCATGAACCCGATGGCGGAAGAAATACCTGGGATTTTGAAGAGTCTCGAAAAGACTACCACAAATACTACCGCGAAAAAGCCATACCTCAGTTAAAGGAATTGTTGACCGGCTACGGACCTCTGGGCATCGTATGGTTTGATATGCCTGGAGGACTAACACGCGAACAGACGCAGCAGTTTATTGATACCCTTCGAGTACTGCAACCGACCAGTTTGTTCAGCAGTCGTGTGGGGCAGGGACTCGGCGACTATCGCGATTTCGGGGACTCTGAAGTACCGCCGACGCCCATTGATGGTGCCTGGGAATCTATTTACACGCACAATGATTCCTGGGGCTATATCGAACACGATATGAATTTCAAAACGCCGGATCAAATCATCACCCTCCTTGCGAATGTTGCATCCAAAGGCGGAAACCTTATGTTGAACGTAGGGCCGGATGGTAAAGGCCGGATCCCGGAATATTCGGTTGCCTATCTCCGTGAGACCGGTAAATGGCTTAACATAAACGGTGAAAGCATTTATGGGACCACAGCCGGCTTTATTCCAGCCCAACCCTGGGGGGTGACGACAGCCAAACCCGGAAAACTTTATCTGCACGTTCTGGATAAACCCACCGATGGAAAGATTCTCGTACCTGGAATTTCCGTGAATGTGAAATCGGTGACCACGCTGAGAGAAAACCGTTCCCTGACCTGGAAAAGGAATGGAACCGATGTTTGGATCGACCTTCCAAAATCTTCCTACGATTCTCCGGACGAGGTTCTGGTACTTTCCTATTCGGGTGCAGAACCCGCCTATCAAAAAGACATGCCCGTAACGGTTTCCGGATCGCTGTCGTTCAATCCGGTGGATGCCGCATTTTCCGTTACTTATGGGAATGCACAAACGAAAAGTTTGACCTTCAGTCACTATTTCGGCGACTGGAAACATGAGAACTGTGTAACGGGTATGCGTTCCGTATCGGACAGTGTATCATTTGCCACACGGATTACCCATCCGGGTGACTATCGGGTTATTCTCGAATATGCCTGTCCGCAGGAGAGCGCAAAACAGGAAGGCGTTCTTCGGGTGAACGGGAAATCCTACCTGTTCAGAACCTTGCGTACGTCGGAATTTGAAAAGGGTGCACCACTTATGTTCATCCGTCACACCGTTGCGACGATTTCTGTTGAGCATCCCGGACCCTGCTCACTTTCCGTGGCGCCCCTGAACAACGGAAGGGAACTATTCAAATTAAAACGTATTATATTGGAGCCTGTAAAACAAATCAGATAATGAAAAGGATTACCAGGCTTTTGTTTCTGTTTATTTCGGTTCTTTCCGCCGGTGTGGCATTCTCTGCCGTCAAACTACCTGCCGTTATTTCATCGGGAATGGTATTGCAGCAGAAGACTAAAGTTGCTTTATGGGGAAATGCCGATGCCGGCGAGAAAATCAGGGTTTTGGCTTCATGGAGTAAAAAAGAAATGTCTCTGTCGGCCGATGAAAACGGAAAATGGAAAGTCTTTCTGCAAACTCCCAAAGCAGGAGGGCCTTATACAATCACCATAAAGGCCGGGAACACCATTATTCTGAACAATATCCTGATTGGTGAGGTTTGGTTGTGTTCGGGCCAATCGAATATGGCTTTTCCGCTGCAGAAGGAATCGAGATGGCGTACCGGTGTACTCAACGGGGAAGAAGAAATCAAAAGTGCTGACTACCCTTCGATACGATTGTTTCAGGTGACGCAAAGCACCGCCGATCAGCCGCAGGACGATCTGACCGGAAATTGGCAGGTTTGTAGTCCCGCAACGGTGGGTGGATTTTCGGCGGTTGCCTATTTCTTCGGAAGGGAATTGTACCGACAACTGGGTGTACCCATTGGTCTTATTCAGGCTTCCTGGGGTGGAACACCTGCCGAAGCCTGGACGAACCGGAAGACCCTGGAATCAGATCCCCGCTTCAAACCAATTCTGAACCGATACGACAGTATTATGGGCGCCAAAGTACCGGAGTCAAAGAATCAGTTGCCCACCCAGCTCTACAATGCCATGATCCATCCGCTGATCCACTATTCGATCAGGGGCGTGATCTGGTATCAGGGCGAATCCAATGCTTCCAGAGCTTACCAGTATCGGTCGCTGTTTCCGGCAATGATTCAAAACTGGCGATCCGATTGGAAATCCGAATTCCCATTTTATTTCGTTCAGATCGCGCCGCATAAATCGCAGCATCCGGAAATTCGTGAAGCTCAGTTGCTCACCTTTCGGAACGTAAAGAATACCGGCATGGCCGTAATCACCGATGCGGGCGATTCATCGGATATTCATCCGCGTAATAAACGTATCGTTGGTGAACGCCTGTCGAAATGGGCACTCGCGCGTCAGTATGGAAAGAAAATCCCTTATTCAGGACCGCTTTACAAAAAAATGAAATCAGAAAACGGAACGATCCGGATCTATTTTGATTTTGCCGAATCCGGATTCACAGAAAAGGAGTTGGACGGGTTTACGATTGCCGGATCCGATCAGGTATTTTATCCTGCGAAAGCGGTGGTTGATGGTAAGACGTTGATTGTTTCGTCTCCATCGGTGAAAGACCCGGTTGCCATGCGTTACAACTGGAGCAATTTTTTCAGAACAAATTTTTACAATAAGGAAGGGCTGCCTGCTTCGCCGTTTCGAACCGACTCCTGGCCGGGTGAGACGGAAGGGAATGAATAGCCTTCCATGCCTTAAATACTAGTCATGAGAACGATTGTCCGTTACAGCCTGGGCCTTGCGCTTGCGCTTTGCAGCGTTAAAATGCTGAATGCCCAAAAGGGTATGAATGCCCTTAAGAATTTTCCCCAAGGCTCCACCCCCGAAGAAATTGGGTTAAAGGTAGCCAACCGGTTTGTTGCTACACCGCACACCAATTTTAACCGGCCTACACCTCCGAAGGTTATTACCTATGCCGAAACCTGTGCCTGGTTTGGGGCACTTCAGTTTGCGCAGACTACCGGAAATTCAAGGCTGTGTTCCGATCTGGCGGCTCGCTTTGAACCGCTGTTGGGCAGCAGGGATACTCTGATACCCAAGCCTGATCATGTGGACTATGCCGTATTCGGGGCCGTTCCGCTTGAACTCTATCTTCAAACAAAGGACGACCGTTATTTTAAACTCGGGAAGCATATTGCCGATAAACAATGGGGCCCGCCGGAAGGGCCGAGGGTGAAGCCGGAATCCTGGTACTACTATCAAAAAGGAATGACCTGGCAAACTCGTATGTGGATCGACGATATGTTTATGATTACCACCATTCAGTCGCAGGCATACCGTGCTACGGGCGATCCGGTATACATCGAACGGGCCGCCCGTGAGATGGTTCTTTATCTCGATACCCTTCAGCGTGAAAACGGTCTGTTTTACCACGCTCCCGACGTTCCCTATTTCTGGGGACGCGGCAACGGCTGGATGGCTGCAGGTATGAGTATCCTGCTTAAGGTTCTTCCGAAAAACAATCCAAACAGGGCCCGCATCATGCAGGGATACAAAACCATGATGGCTTCCCTCCTGAACTATCAGGCAGAAGACGGGATGTGGCGTCAACTGATCGACGACCCTAATTCCTGGAAGGAAACGTCCGGAACAGGCATGTTTACCTTTGCCTTTATTACCGGAGTTAAAGAAGGGTGGCTCGACCCCAAAGTTTATGGCCCTGCAGCCCGGAAAGCCTGGCTTTCACTTGTCGGATATCTTGATGAAAGCGGCGATATCGGTGATGTATGCGAGGGAACAAACAAAAAAAACGATCACCAATACTATCTTGACAGAAAACGGGTAAAGGGTGATATGCATGGACAGGCACCTATCCTGTGGTGCGCTACAGCCTTACTGAGTAAATAAGATTCTGTAGATTTGAAGCATTAATCAACCCATGCTTCAGATGAAGACAGTTTTGCCCGGAATTTTAATTGCAACGATTTGCCTTAGCAGTGTGTTATCCTGCGGAAATGCCGCTGAAAATACGGACGCTGCTGCAACGACCGACACGGTAACCTGGATGCATACCCGCCCGCTCCAGAAGCGGGATACGGTTCCGCAGCCCGTTGAGATGATTGTGCTGCCCGACAGCAATCGGGTTTATCTGCTCGATAAACAGTCGAAACTGCTGCACGTTAAATATGCAAAGGAAGGGGATATTTCCGTCGACGGGGATATGTTTTTTGAGATCTTATCGATCGACAAACCCATCCGGGTACACACTAAATTGCTGGATATGGAAATTGCCGCGCCTTCTGCATTCCGCGTGATGGCCGACAGAAAGGAGGAAGGCGAAGAGATTCAGGTGGTGTTTGGTGATATCCGTGTGAAAAAATCTTACCCCTCCGATTTTCCGGAACCCGATACCATTCGGAATCATCAGCTCCTGATGATCAACAGGACCATCGATCTTATGGAGAAAGAAAAATTGGATACCAAACACCTGGTGGATTGGTACGAATCAACGATAAAAAAGGCGGCTCCATAGGACCCGCCTTTTTCTATACCAGGTTTGCTGAACTATTTCTTTGATACCCTCCAGATCGTATTTCCGCTGTCGTCGGCCACAAGCAGGGAACCATCCTTCATCACCGTTACGCCAACGGGTCTTCCATATACCAAACTTTGTTCTTCATCGGCAATGAAGCCGGTGAGAAAATCTTCCGGCGCTCCGGGTTTACCATTTTTAAAGGGGATAAAAAGAACCTTATATCCGGAAAATGTTGATCTGTTCCAGGATCCGTGCTGGCCCACAAATGCGCCTCCCTGGTACTTTGCCGGGAAAGCATTGCCGGTATAGAAGGCGAGCCCAAGAGAAGCCGTATGCGCACCCACCGGAACATCGGGAACCAGTGTTTTGGCCACGAGATCCGGACGTTGTCCCTTCATACGGGGATCTTCATTCGGCCCGAAATACGCGAAGGGCCAGCCGTAAAAGCCGCCCGGTTTCACACTGGTGACATAATCGGGAACCAGATCGTCGCCCAGATTATCGCGTTCGTTTACGGCAGTCCACAACGTTTTCGTTTTGGGTTCCCAATCCATACCCACGGGATTTCTTAACCCGTCCGCATAGATTCGTTCACCCGTTCCGTCCGGATTTATTTCCAGAATACAGGCACGCCGGATCTCATTGTCGAGGCCATGTTCGGCGTTGTTGCTGCCGGATCCCACAGAAACATAAATCCTGGATCCGTCGGGACTGGCCAGGAGATTCCGCGTCCAGTGGTTGTTGTATCCACCAGCGGGAAGGGAAAGAATTTTTTCGCCGGCACCGCTGATTTGTGTTTGTCCGGTTTTATAGGGATACCGTAGAACCTCGTCGGTATTGGCTACATAAAACCAGTTCCCCAGAATGAGCATCCCCAGCGGCTGTTTAAGGTTCTCCAGAAAGGTAAATCGGGTTTCTGCAATTCCGTCTTTATCGGCATCACGCAACAGAATGATATTGTTCGCGCTTTTTTTCTGATTGGTCATCGATTGGGAAACCAGCACATCGCCGTCCGGCGTGATATAGCACCAACGGGGATTGCTCAGGCCTCCGGCGAATTTGTTTACCGTAAAACCCTCCGGTGCTGTCGGCGTTTTCCCTTCCGGCCAACCAATTACCTTGCTGTTCTTTCTTGAGGAAGGTGTGGCATAGGGTTCCGGCAACTGTATCTGCTGCGTTGTGCTGCTGTTTTTCTTTTTACGCTGGGCATTTGCGGGAAGCATAAGTCCGGCAAGGCAGGTTAGCCACAAAAAATGCTTTGTGTTCATGTAACAATAGCTTTTGAAATTATCTTTTTTTTCGATCCCTAAGTTGTGCTTCATAGAGCGAGGCCGGTTCCAGACCCGTACGGTTGTGTCCTTCCCATTCGCCGTCCGGCCGGTCCTTGAATCGTCCCGGATTCTTTTCACCCTTGAGTCCGATGCAATAATTTTTCCCCACTGCCCAGGGACTTTGCACGGTTGCTTTCCGGGCTGTACAGTTCCAGACGATCTGTGTTATACCGGCCCATCCGTGGCCGCTTCCCCAGTTTCCGCGGTCCTGGACATTGATTTCTCCATCGGTAGTGATGTTATCATAAAGCGTGCCTATGGCCCAGCGGTGATGAGGGCCGATGTCCGAATGGGTGTTGGTTGCCGAACAATGAACAAAGGCATTGGGGCCGCATACACGGGCTCCCGTCACAAAATCGTGACGTCCTTCCGTGGCCTGGCAATACATGAACAGGTTCAATTGACCCGTGTTGTTAAAGGAATATCGTCTTCCACCGGTGATGACCGATTTGGCGTCCAAACAGGTGCTGTTCAACACGGATATGTTTCGGGCGTAATTCTCCAGCGTTACACAGGAGTTGCCAAAAAAACGGGAGCTGATGTTCCGTGCCCATCCGTTTTCAATCTTATCAAACTGTACGGCATTCCAGGCGTGGTTTTCCGCAGTATCGCTTTCGTAGGAAGAGATGAACCGGATCTGTTCCACACCTACTTCGGATATGCGTCCTTCATAGGTGTAGCGGTAAATCTGACCGCCACCGTATTTTTTATCGATGGCCGAAACAACGGGATTGTCGAGAAAGATTTTGTTTTTTTCAATACCGGTTATGATTCGCTCAAACTGGAAACTGTATTCTGAAGCCTTCCATTGTTTGGTACCGGGGCGCTCCACGATCTGATCCATTTTCAGGTCTTTTACCCATTGATCGTTCGTTGGTTGGAACACCATGATCCGATCCCCAACCTTCAGGTGTGAAGTTCTTTCCACTGTGAAGGATTTTGCGCCTACAGGCACATAAGCATCCGTAATGTCGACCCGTGTGCCCGGTACTTCCGTAGGTTTCCCTTCTCCCGAAATGGTCAGTAGGGAAACCTGTTTGGTAGCGGTGGAAACGATATTGGTCCCGTTCCCGGAATCGCCTTCTCCACGAAGTACGATTCCCGAAGTTTTGATTCGGATGATATCGGGAACAATATAGGTGCCTTTTTTCAGTAGGATTGTTCCGCGGAAGCCGTTCTGGTCGGGATTTCTGAGCGACACTTCATCGATGGCCGATTGGATGATCTCTGCACTGCTGCCCGTTGTGGCGGGCTGAATTATTTTCACCACAGGTACATCGGGGATTGGCTTATCGCCGCCATGGTAACCAACACGGGAGAAATCGGGAATAGTGTTGCCCTGCTTGTCGGCAGCATAAACCAACTGCCCCTTGCTGTCGGGCTTTACATATCGGGAGTTCCATGCGTCGGTATGTTGAAAGGCCAGGAGTACGACTGCAACGATCGCGGCCGCGACCGGAATTAGTTTTTTCATATAGCAATGTTGAAGCAAGCTAATTTCAAGATAAATCATCAAAACGCCGGCAACAGCGCCAATGATTGCCAGAATTATTCAATACAATGCCAATAGGCCTCAGGTGTTTCCGCAAAGCTGTATTTCGGTAAGCGGTTAAGGCATAACCAGTTTGTAGAGAATAATTTTTTTTGCGTTGAAAGTGGGAACATAAATGATCCGGTTGACCGGGTCGAAACCGATATCGGCTGTATTCACCTTGTCCTGATGGGTTTCAAGAAGGGTATCTACCTTTCCGTTGGCGTGAACGTAAAAGATGTATCCCGCCCAGGCCGTTACGATGAAGTCGCCGTTGCCCACAGGCTCAACGCCATCGCCGCCCATCGGAAGTTCCGCAATTTTCGATAAGGCTCCCTGCGCATCGGCTTTTACAAAGGATTTTCCCGAAGCGATATACAGCTCATCACCAACAGCCTTCAAGCCATTGACTCCTTTCATGTTTTCCAGAAAAAGGGTTGGCTTATCGTTGGTCAGTTTCCAGATTTTTCCGGTTCTGGAGTCCGAGACAAACACATTGCCGTTCTTGTCAACGGTAACATCATTGAGATTCTGCGCACTGTCGATTTCAATCACCTTGGTCACGGCTGCTTTTTGGGTGTCGATAACCACCACCGAGGTGATATCGGCAACATATAATTTATTGTTCAGAAGACCCATCCCTTTCGGCGCGTGGAGGCCGGTAACCCAGTGCGACCGGTAATTCTTCCCATCACGATCCAGAATTCCGATACTGCCTTTGCCGTCTGCAGCCCATGCGCTGCCGTCGATCAAACTTACGTACATCTCGTTCCGGTCGGGAATCGGAAGTACCGATTCCGGAATCGCAAATACCGTGTCGGTTTCATGAATTTTTTCAAGCCGTTGTGCCGACGCAAGCGAAGAAATAGCGAGGAGTCCACCGATGAGCAAATATTTCATGTCTTCGTTTTTATGATGATTTATAATTGACGGGTTCCCTGTCCACTAACCTTCCTTTGTTTTGATGAATTCCTTCTGATAGGCGAGCGGACTTTTGGATGTTATCATTTTGAAATATTTATGAAAGCTGGTGAAATTGTTGAATCCGCTCTCATAACAGAGTTGCTTTATACTTAGTTTGTTTTCGATAAGCAATTTACAGGCATGCCCTACACGAAGTTCGATCAGAAAGCGGGTGTAGGTTTTTCGGGTGCGCGATTTAAAATAACGACAGAAGGAGTTGGGGCTGATATTGGCTACAGCTGCAATCTCTTCGAGTTGAATATTCCTTCGGAAATTCCGGAGCGAATAGTCGTATATCGCGTTGATCCTATCGTTTTCCAGCTCAACATTCTCCTGTTTGAAACCAATCGACGAAAGAGCCGTGGTGCTCGGACTGGCGGCAATTTCGTTCAGGGCCTCAATCAGCAGGATAATCCGGTGCGGACCTTCGGCCACCAGCATTCTACTCAGAATGTCAGCAATTTTTCCGCGGGTGTCGCCGCCAATCTGCAGACCCAGCCGGGCTTTCTGTAGAACCCCCTTCAAGGCCGCGTTCTCGGGAAGATCAAGAAAGGCTTCGCCCCAGAAGTTTTCGGTAAAATGGGCAACCCGTACATCGGCCGGTGAGCAACCCTCTTCAAAATACCGGTCATCGAAACGCCAGTAATGAGGGAGCTGCGATCCGATCAATACCACGTCTCCGTCTTCGAATGTACGAATACTATCGCCTACAAACTGTGTTCCCCTCCCTTTGTTGAAATGAATCAGCTCTACTTCGGCATGAAGATGCCAACGGTTGTTGATATGCGGAACCTGATCCTGACGCACACTGAAGGAATGGCCGGGCCCCTTGAGTACTTTTAATAATTGAGGTCTCATTCAGTTATATTAGCAAGCATTGATGAGAAACCAGGATTGCAGGGCCAATTTAGCTTAATTTTTAGTCCGAAAACAGTCGAAATCGCGTACCACCGCATTCAAACGTTGTAAAAAATGGGAGAAAAGACAAATCTGCCAATTTTGCTGAATAATTGGCAAAATCGAAGTCCGGAAACTCAGCTTAAGGGATTTATTTGCGGTCTGAACAAATGAAAGGAGTAATGAAAAACGCTGACGCTGGAGCCTGGTTAAAAATCCATCCTTCTGATAATGTGTATGTAGCGCTTCGTGATATTCCGGCGGGAACCCCGCTGGACCTGGAAGAGGGAAGAATTGAATTAAGGGAGACGATACCGGCAAAACATAAGTTTTTTATTCGGGATATGGAGGCCGGAGATGAACTGTATATGTACGGCGTACTGGTAGGAAAGCTGCAGTGTCGGGTCCGTTCCGGCGAAAGGATGTCGGTAGACAATACACACCACGCCGCCGAACCCTATAGTTACCGCGGGGCAAGCTATCACTGGACGGCTCCGGATACCGCTCGATTTGCAAACCGAACGTTCAATGGCTATCCCCGGTCCGATGGACGTTTCGGTACAGCCAATTATTGGCTGTTTATTCCGATGGTTTTTTGCGAAAACAGAAACCTGGATATAATAAAAGAGGCCTTCCATAATGAATTGGGCTATTCGGTTTCGGGTAAGTATAACCGTTATGCGCGCGCTTTGGCGGAGGCTTTTGGTAAGGGGGAAGATATCCGAAATGTGCAACTCAGTTCCGAACCAGGAAATTCTTCGATGCGCCTGTTTAAGAATATCGATGGTATAAAATTCCTCAACCATACCGGCGGCTGCGGCGGAACCCGCCAGGATGCTGCAACGCTGAGTGCGCTGCTGGCCGCTTATGCCGATCATCCCAATGTGGGCGGCGTGACGGTACTCAGCCTGGGATGCCAGCACCTTCAGGTGGACGATTTTCTGAATGATCTGAAGAAGCGGAATCCGGCATTCGACAAACCCCTCCTGATTTACGAACAACAGAAAACGAAAAGTGAGGAGGAACTGATTGCCCAGGCCATGCGCGATACGTTTGTCGGCCTGGTGGAACTCAACAAGGTGGAACGCCGTCCGGCGCCCCTGAGTGCGTTGTGTATCGGTGTCAAGTGTGGCGGAAGCGATGGGTTCAGTGGCATTTCCGCCAATCCGGCCGTGGGCTACGCTTCCGATCTGTTGGTAGCACTGGGCGGAAAAGTTCTTCTGGCCGAATTCCCGGAACTCTGTGGTGCGGAACAGGAATTGATTGATCGCTGTGTCGACGAATCGGCGGCTGCGCGCTTTATCGATCTGATGAAGTCCTACGATGAGCTGGCGCACCGCGCCGGATCCGGGTTTCATATGAATCCTTCGCCGGGAAATATCCGCGACGGACTTATTACAGACGCCATCAAATCCACCGGGGCGGCCCGTAAAGGCGGAACTTCTCCGGTTGTTGACGTACTCGATTATACCGAACCCGTACGTAAACCCGGACTGACGCTGGTTTGTACCCCCGGCAACGATGTGGAGGCTACTACCGGAAAGGCAGCTTCGGGGGCCACGCTTATCTTGTTCACCACCGGACTGGGAACGCCAACCGGCAACCCTGTGGCGCCTACCATCAAGCTGGCCACCAATTCTTCCCTGGCTCAACGTATGTCCGATATAATTGATATCGACACAGGCGGCATCATTACCGGCGAAAAAACGATTCAGGAAATGGGGGAAGAAATCCTCGAATACTGTATCCGCGCCGCCAGCGGAGAAGTGGTACCCAAATCGGTTTTGCTGGGACAGGACGATTTTATCCCCTGGAAGAGAGGGGTTTCACTTTAGAAGAAAAAGTTGTATCTTTATAGAATAGGGCCGGGGGATTCCTCCGGCCTTTTTTATTTATTGGAGGTCGAAGTCTTTCTGTATCAATTCTTTTCCGTTTACCACGATGGCCAGGGTATGTTTTCCCGGATGGTGCTTCCTTGTGGTGAGATCGCGGAAGGAGTGTTTACGCTGAATGGTATGCCATTTCCCCGGCGCATAGCGGCTTTCCGAAATCTTGAAAATCTTCTTCTGCGCATGTCCGCGCGCCTTGCGGTAGTACACAAAATATTCCACCCGCAGCGAAAGAGTTTCTTCTGAGTCGTGGCGTATCGCAAAGCTGAACTCCAGTTGGTCGCCGATCGCTATGCTTTTTGCGGACAAACGGAGATCCTTTGCGGACACCGGCGTATCGTGGGCATGACCGAAAAGCCCGAGCATGGCCGGATCGCCTTTCTTCAATAGGGTTCGTACCGCATGTTTCACCACCCAGTTAACATCCTTATTGGTTCCGTACCATCTGGTGGCTATTCTCCGTACGATCTCCGGATGATCCTTCGAAATGTCGTTGAGGTTGTTGGCTACACTTTTCCGTACATATTCCGACGAATCCGTTTTCAGGATTTCCAGAATCGGCAGAATAGGAGCAGGGTCGGCAATAAAGTCTGGCAGCACCATTCCCCACGGCAAACGCGGCCGGCATCCCTCCGAAGAAAAGCGGCGCACATTGGGGTTGGGATGTTTGGCCCAAAGCAGCATCTGTGCCATCACTTCTTCGGGGTACCGTTTGATGAAGGGACGAATCGCAAACTCGCAGCTCGTGACCTGTGTCACAATTTCCATGGCGGAAAGTGAAACCGTGAGATGATCCTGACCGAACTGCTCAATGAAGTCCGCAAGAATCAAATACGGAAAGCTCTGCTGAGTAGGCTTTTCCTTAAGCATCTGCCGGGCAATGCCGGTGATCACTTTCAGCTGCTGCCGGTAGCTCCCCGGGAGGTATTGGTTCAGTGTGATGCTGATGTGACGCATCCGGTCTTTCAGCTCCCGATTCTTCCAGTTTTTGTCCTGAACCGACCGAATAAAGTCGGTCTCCGGGAAATCGGGTAGTAGGGGTTTGATATATCCGCAAAGGCCGGCAAGGAATTGCTGGTTATAAACGTTTTTAAGTGCTTCTGCCATGCATCAAATATACTCGGGAGCGCGCTTTTTTCGATCAATCCGGTTGCCGGAAACTCATAACAAAAAGTCAAATTTCCAGCAGCCAAAGCCGGAGTCGTCCGGCAGAAGAAATTAATGTTGTAACTTTGATTTACCGAACAGAGCCCGTTTGCGCCTGAATTGAACGGGCTTTCACCGCAGGCTGAAACAAATTACAGCCGATACTGTTAACGAAATGGAATAAACTTACCGTCACATGAAAATAGCCATTATAGGGGCATCCGGATTTGTGGGTGCCGCCATTCTGAAAGAAGCAATTGAACGTAAGCATACCGTTACCGCCATTTCCCGGAATCCGGAAAAAACACCGGCTTTCCCGGGCGTTGTAGCTGTTAAATGCGATGTGAACGATGTTCCCGGACTGGCTGCCTTGCTGGCGGGACATGATCTCGTGATCAGCGCATTCAACGCCGGTTGGACCAACCCGGAACTGTACAACGATTTTCTGATGGGGTCCAGGAATATTCAATCGGCCATCAAAACGGCAGGGCTAAGCCGTTATATCGTTATCGGCGGAGCCGGAAGCCTCTATATCGCGCCGGGGAAACAACTGGTAGATACACCGGAATTTCCCGCAGCCTTTAAGAACGGTGCCCTGGCTGCCCGCGATTACCTGAATGAGCTGATGAATGAAACCGAACTCGACTGGACATTTTTCAGTCCAGCCGTTGAAATGCATCCGGGAACATCCGGCATACGGAGGGGGACCTTCCGGTTGGGTGCCGACAATCCGGTATTCGACAAGGATGGTCGCAGTATCCTTTCGGTTGAAGACCTCGCTGTAGCGATTCTGGATGAAGCAGAAAAACCGGCGCATATCCGTAAACGTTTTACTGCTGCATACTAGGCCGTGAACAGGAAAAATTTTATAGAAACCGTCGCGAAAGGAATATTGTCTATGACAACACTATCAGCGTTCCGTTCATTTACAGATGATTTGAAGGAACAGGATCAGCTTATGCCCGTTATGTTTATCGGACATGGGTCACCCATGAATGGAATTGAGGAAAACGAGTTCAGTCTGGAGTGGGAACGCAGGGGAAGCGCATTGCCTGTGCCCAGGGCCGTTCTGGTCATTTCTGCACACTGGTTGACACGGGGAACGCATATAACGGCCATGCCTAACCCCAAAACCATACACGACTTTGGCGGTTTCCCTCGGGAGCTTTATGCCGTTCAATATCCCGCGCCCGGAAGTCCGGCCCTGGCTTCCGAAACTGCCGAATTGGTGAAATCGACCAATGTGGGACTTGATCACGATTGGGGGTTGGATCACGGCGCCTGGACAGTAGTCCGCCGGATGTATCCCAAAGCCAATATTCCCGTAATGCAGCTCAGCATCGATTACAGCAAGCCTGCTTCCTATCACTACAATCTCGCCAAAGAGCTGACGGCACTCCGGAAAAAAGGCGTGCTGATCATCGGCAGCGGAAATATGGTCCACAATCTCCGCATGGTTGCCTGGGATAAATTCGATGTACCCAACTATGGCTATGATTGGGCCATTGAAATGAGTACCCTTTTCAAGGAAAAAATAATTGCCGGTGATCACCAATCGCTTCAGCACTACGAATCGCTCAGCAAGTCGGCTATGCTGGCGGTACCCACGCCCGACCACTATTTTCCGCTGATGTACGTGCTGGGGCTGCAGGCGAAAAATGAGGAACCGAAATTCTTCAACGATAAATTGGTGGCGGGTTCGTTGAACATGACCTCCGTTCAGTTTGGATAACGGTGTTGTATAACCGTTATGGGATGGTTTATGGGGTCGGCTGAATCACGCTGATCAGCTTCCGTTGCGTCGCACACTTCAGCGTTCGGTTCGCTGCAAACTTACACTGTCGCGGAGCTCCGGTTCCGTGACTTTTTTTTATTTAACCCGCGCCTTCGCAATGATCGGCTTCCGTTGCGTCGAACCATTCATCGTTCTGTCCGCTGCCCGGCTGATTCTTTTACACTGTCGCGGAGCTCCTGCTCCGTGACTTTTTTTTATTTAACCCGCGCCTTCGCCCTGATCGGCTTCCGTTGCATCGCACCGTTCATCGTTCGGTTCGCTAATCAGGGGTTAGACACTCGAAATGCTGTCGCTGGGGCCCCGCTCTGCTACAGACTCCGCCGCGGGGAATTCTCGACTCTTACCATACTGGATTGCTTCGGGCGGAGCCCTCGCAATGACGCGACACCCAGGCGTTATTGTCAGCCACCCTTCACGTGATTGAGAGTCGCTCGCCACCCGTCATTCAAGTCTTTCCCTTTTCGTCATTGCGCGCCGTCCCCTCACGTCATTGCGAGCCGAAGGCGAAGCAATCCAGGAAAAGAAATAAGCGGTGTATCCAGGTTGGGTATAATTTATTTGAATTTGGTTTGCTTCACACCGCGACATGAAGTGGCTAGATGTGAACTCGGGTCCGTTGTCTACGCGAATGGAAGCGGGTTTCCTTGTTGCTGGATTATTCGATCCAGAACACGGACAATTCTTTGGGCTGACAAGGAGGTATCTATCTCAATCGACAAGGATTTAAAGTACGTCAGAGTGCCCCCTAAAGAAATATTCATACTCCTTGTCTTGAGGAATTTTTTTAAGTTCTGAAATGAAGTCGACTATGTTTGTTATTGCCATTTTCTGTTGTATTCGGTTTTAGCCTGACTTCAAACATCTAATTTTGCGAAACCTAATGTACTAAAAGTTTCGCCGCTCCATGCTTATAAATGTATTTCTATCAATATCGTTAGGTTCGAATCCCTTCCAATCCCGTCATTGCGAGCCGAAGGCGAAGCAATCCAGGAAAAAAACAGAGGCGTCCCCCCTAATGCACCATCCCTTCTCCTGAGATCCCTTCAACTTCCCTTGACATCCAAAACTCGCCCGGACACCCAGTGTAAAGGCATTAAAAATCCCGTCAACAGGGCTGGCCTATAAAAGCAAACAGATAAAAAAAATATACCGATCGGTATATTTTAATCTGATGTTCAGTAGAGCGTATTCATCAGGTGGTTCGGATCCGATAGTTTCCTTTTTTCGACAGCGCTTCCTGAAGGGATTGGAGATCGGGCAGTTCCTCTGCTTCAATTTCCACCTGAGGCGCTGATTTTTCTACACGAATGACCCGTACCCCGGGAACCAATTCCAGTGCCGCTGTTACATTTTCGATACATCCTGAGCAGGCAATGCCGCTGACATTATAAGCTTGTTTCATACCCTTATGTTTAGGATATAAAGCAACCGGCTGCGGCGGATGCCGTGTTTCACAATATTGGATACTTCTTACATAATTATGGAAGAAGTACCTACCGGAGCCGTTTCTGGATGACTCGGGCCTGGTAAGCGCCCGGCGTTATACCTTCACTCTTGCGGAATACCCGGATGAAGTAGTTGACATCGGTGAATCCACATTCATGCGACACTTCGCTGACGGTATGGTTGGTGTCGGTCAGGAGTTTTTTCGCGAGTTTGATGCGTTCGGCAGTAATGTATTCCAGGGGCGACGTGCCAAACTGCTGGCGGAACCATTTAAAGAAGCTGTTCCGGCTGAGGTAGGCCCTTTTGCTGAGTTCGTCGACCGCAATTTTTTCGGTCAGGTTCTCGGCAATATAGTTCAGTACGTAGTGCTTCCGACTGCAGTTTCCGGACGCTTTTGATTCCAGTTTTATGGTTTCCAGTTGCTCGTTCTGAATCAGGCGGATCAGGAGTTCCTTCATGGTCAGGTCGGCGAAAATGTTCTTGGAGGCTTCGCCGCCGCTGCAGATCTGGATCAGTTTGTTGACCAGAGCCGCCATATCGGCACTGTTCCGGAAATGGTTCCGGTTGAATCGGTAGCTCCATTCGCCCAGTTCATCCAGATTTTCGTTGTAGAATTCGTTGAGGAACTGCACTGTTTTATGGATAAAATTGGCGTCGATGGAAAAGGCAACGCACCGTGTGGGATTGTCCATTTGAGCCTCGGGGAACGTCACATGAAAGCCCTGGCGGGGGGGGATGACCAACGATTCGCCCGGGAGGTATTCAAATTCCGGTGTGCCGTCCATATACATCACCTTTTTTCCGGTAAGCATACTGGTAAAAACAACGTCGTTGAACGCGAGCGGCAACTTATGCGCCGTTTCGAAGGATTCGAACAGAATCAGCTCGCAGCTGTCCAGATTGTATACCCGGCGGTTTTCCAGGAGCCGCTGGAGTTGGGACACGGGAGTAGGACTTAGTGGATTTATTTGGTGCATAGGCTGACTTTGATCAGGCAAAAGGTACGACTCTCCCGAATTCTGAACAAAAAAACTGGTACAAAAATGCTATTGATAAGTACTATTGTGTAGTGCTGATTCTTCAAATCCGGCCTATTTTGTACACACGTTTTTACTTCGGTTCCATTACGGACGGGGATTTAACTCAAGCGTGGTGACGGGGGTCGCCGCGCTTTTTTTATTTCCGGCATCGTATAATCCCTGTTCCGCCAACTTTGTTACCTTGCAATTAAATTTTCGTCAAAGTATGGTACAGGTTGGTGATTTCAATACGCTTAAGATAGATCGGGAAGTGGAATTCGGCCTTTACCTGGACGATGGAGCCGAGGGCATTCTTCTTCCCAAACGATATGTACCCGAAGGGGCAAAGCCGGGCGATGAACTCAGCGTTTTCGTGTATCACGACTCCGAAGACCGGCTTATTGCCACCACCCTGAGGCCCAAAGCCCGGGTGGACGAAATCGCCTATCTGGAAGCCGTTACCGTTACCAGGCAGGGGGCATTTCTGGATTGGGGCCTGCCCAAGGATCTTTTTGTTCCCCGCTCGGGCCAGATTTCGGGCATGCGGCAGGGGGGCTGGTATCTTGTGCGCCTCTATGTCGACCAGCAAACCGGCCGGATCGCCGCCACCGAAAAATTTGAATCGACGCTCTCCAACGACGATCTTACCGTAAAACCGCTGGAACAGGTTGAACTCATTGTTTACCGGCGTACGGATATCGGCTATGTATGCATCATAAACAACTGCCATACCGGCGTTCTGCACCACAACGAAATCTATCGTAATATTCGGGTAGGCGATAAATTTGAAGGATTCATTAAAGCCATCCGGGAAAACAACCAAATCGATCTGGCGGCCGGCCGGCGCGGGTATCAGCGGGTGGAATCGGAAGGGGAAAAAATTCTGCGGCTGCTTCAGGAAAATGATGGCTATCTTCCCTATTACGATAAATCGGATCCCGACGAGATCTACGATTTTTTTGGAATGAGCAAAAAGACCTTCAAAATGACCATCGGAAATCTGTACAAACAACGTTTGATAGATCTAACCGGAACGGGTATCCGATTGATTGATAAAAATTAAATTTCATGTCCGCCTACCTTCCCGCTCCAGACCGTTACCGCTCGATGCGTTACCATCGCTGCGGAAAATCTGGCCTGAAACTTCCGGCTATATCGCTTGGCCTCTGGCATAATTTCGGTTCCGTAGACGTTTTTGAAAACGGCCGTTCCATTGTTCGCCGTGCCTTCGATCGGGGAATTACCCATTTCGACCTCGCCAATAATTATGGCCCCGTTCCGGGGTCTGCCGAGGAAAATTTCGGAAGAATCCTGAAACAGGATTTTGGTGGCTATCTCCGCGACGAGCTTATCATTTCCACCAAAGCCGGGTACACCATGTGGGATGGTCCTTACGGCGACTGGGGCTCGCGCAAATACCTGCTGTCCAGTCTAGATCAGAGTCTGAAACGTATGCAGCTCGACTATGTCGATATCTTCTATTCTCATCGCCCCGATCCCGAAACGCCGGTTGAAGAAACCATGATGGCTCTTGATGCCGCGGTCCGGTCCGGGAAAGCGCTGTATGTAGGTTTATCGAATTACAATGCGGAACAAACGGAAAAAGCGGTTAAGGTTCTCCGTGAGTTGGGAACGCCCTGCCTGATCCATCAGCCGAAATATTCCATGTTAGAGCGTTGGGTAGAAGGAGGGCTGCTGGAAGTGCTCGAGAAAAACGGTGTAGGCTGTATTGCCTTTTCCCCGCTGGCCCAAGGCCTGCTCACCAACCGCTATCTCGGCGGAATTCCCAAAGGCTCCCGCGCCGCGCGTTCAACCGGCTATCTGCAAACCGATCAAATCACCGAAGAGCGTTTGACAAAAATCAAGGCACTAAACGATATGGCGGCAAAACGTGGACAATCGCTGGCCCAAATGGCGCTTTCCTGGATTTTGAAAGATCCCCGGATTACATCCGTTCTTATCGGAGCCAGTTCTGTGGGGCAACTGGATGATAACCTGGAAGCCTTAAACGGAAGGCCATTTGAAAAGGAGGAACTGGACGCCATCGAAAACATTCTCAGCCATTAGGGGGTACCTGAATTACAAAATCCGATATTGCTCCAATATTTTCATTTACTTCTATTTCAAGATAAATTTTTGTGACTATGCGTATTCTGTTTGCCTTTCTGTTATTGATTACCACAACCATTCAGGCTCAATCTACGTACGAGCCTCCTCGTTTGTCGAATCCCCGATCCTGGACAATGGTGCTGTTTCCGGATCCCCAATCCTATGTCAAGTTTGCCCGGAATCAGCCCATTCTTGAACTGATGACCAACTGGGTGGTGGAGAACCGTGATTCCCTGAATATTGGCATGGTGTTGTGCACCGGCGATCTGGTGGAACAAAATGATATCTGGAATCCGGATGGTGTGCGGACCAATCAGACCAGCAAACAACAATGGGAAGCCGTAGCCCGGGCTTTCGGCAAATTGGACGGAAAACTTCCCTATATCCTCACCACGGGGAACCATGACTACGGGTTCAGAAGTGCAGAAAATCGCAAAACCCAGTATTGGAAATATTTTCCCGCCGATAAGAACTATAAGACACAGGAGCTGATCCGCGGCGTCGCCACCAATGCCGACGGAAATCCCAGCCTGGAAAATGCCAGCTTTGAGTATGTTTCCCCCCACGGAAAGAAAATGTTGTTTCTGGTGCTGGAATTTGCACCCCGCGATACCATGTTGAACTGGGCCAAACAGGAGATTGCCCAACCGAAATATAAGGATCATGAAGTGGTGCTGCTGACCCACTCTTATCTGAACAAGAACAGCGAACATATTACCAAAGAAAAATATGTACTTCCCAATCCCAACTGGGGTGCCGACATTTTCAAAAAACTGGTTCAGCCCTCGACCAATATCCGCATGGTGTTTTCCGGACATATTGGTGCCCCCGACGATGTTAAGGCACATCTTGGGTTCCGCATCGATAAAAATGCTTCCGGGAAATCCGTTAACCAAATGACGTTCAATGCGCAGGCCCTTGGAGGCGGATGGCACGGTAACGGCGGTGACGGCTGGCTGAGAATTCTGGAGTTTTTGCCCGATGGAAAAACCGTTCTGGTTAAAACCTTTTCTCCCTTGTTTGCGATCTCTCCTTCAACACGTCACCTCGCCTGGCGTACCGATCCGTGGGATCAGTTCAGCTTTACGCTGGAATAAGTTAATTTTAGGCCCGAACAAACTTCCGTTTGGGTGACTAATAACGAATTGAATTCTGAAAAGATATTGTTGAAAAAAGCTGCCAGAGGTGACGAAAAAGCCTTTGTGCAGCTTTTTCATGTTTATAAATACAAACTTTTCGGATACCTCTACAAACTGACCGGGTCACCCGAGATGGCGGAAGATGTGGTTCAGGAAGTATTTCTGCGCTTGTGGAAGAACCGCCACGAACTGGGTGAAATAGAAAATCTGAATGCCTACCTATTCCGGATGGCACAGAACAACGCCATCAATGCCTTCCGGAAAGCCGCCCGGGAAATCGTGATGCTCAATGAGATGGGCAGGGAAGTCGAGAGCGCGGTAACCGCCACCGATGCCCTGGCGATGAAGGAGGTGGAACAGATTGTGAAACGAACTGTCGAGAGCCTCCCTGCGCAGCAGCGTTTGGTGTATACCCTCAGCCGTGAACAGGGACTGAAACACGAAGAAATTGCCCGCCAGCTCAAAATTTCACCGGGTACGGTTAAAAATCATATGATTCAGGCTCTCCGGACACTTCGGGAAGAACTGGGAAAATACCCACATGCTTCGGCGGCCATGTTTTTTTTCCTTTCCATTATAGCTGCCTTCGAAAAATAAGGGAAAAATTTTTTCCACCCGGCTATGCCTGTAAATGAATTTAATTGTCTTCCTTACTGGAGCAATACATTTACAGATGTCGGAACAACGAATTAAATACCTCACCAGCCTTTTTCTCAACGGGAAATGTACCGATGAAGAACTGGCGGAGTTGGCTGCTTTGATTGAGTCAACTCCTTCAGATTCAGAGCTTTCTCTCGTTCTGGAGGAGGTTTGGGAGGGTTATGCTCCGGATGACGAAACAAAGTTGATTGCCGAACCCTATCTAAAGCAGGTCCAAAAAAAGCTCCCTGGATCCGGTAAGATCCGGCGGATATTTTTCCGTCGGATGGCGGTTGCTGCAGCCGTGGCGGCTGTGCTGGTTTCCGGAGCCATCTGGTTTCTGAAGGATGAAAAGAGCGAAGAAAAGAATGCCGTTGCCCTCAAAGTCGACGTTGAACCGGGTATGGAAGGCGCTGTTTTGACGCTTGCCGATGGCTCTTCCATTGTGCTGGATACGGTAAAAAATGGGGTAATTGCCCTGCAGCACGGCATTCAGGCCGTCGTAAAAAACGGTCAGCTCTCGTATATCGCCCCGGACAACGGAATGCCGAATGAAACTGTCTACAATACCATAAAAACGCCGCGTGGGCGTCAGTTCAGCCTGATCCTGCCCGACGGCACCCTGATGTGGCTCAACGCAGCCAGTTCCGTTCGGTATCCCCTGGCTTTCCATTCCACTGAACGAATGGTGTCGGTAACCGGGGAAGTCTTTTTTGAAGTTAAGAAAGATGTATCCCGTCCTTTCCGTGTTGCCGCACCCAACCAGGCCGTGGTCGAGGTTTTGGGCACTTCCTTTAACCTGAACAGCTACCCTGATGAAGACGGAATGCGCACCACCCTGGTAGAGGGCTCGGTTCGTGTCACAACAGGCAATTCGCCGGGAATCGTACTGAAACCGGGGCACCAGGCCGTAGCTAAAAACGGTTCCATTACCGTACATCAGGCTGACGTTGAGCAGGTTACGGCCTGGAAAAACGGATTTTTCCATTTCCGCGATGCCGGTATCGACGAGGTGATGCGTCAGATCGCCCGGTGGTACGACCTGGAGATTGAATACAGTGGCACCCTACCTGATGAAAAATTTGATGGAGAAATCAGCCGGAACAACAACCTCTCGGAAATTATCCGAATCCTGAAACTCAGTAAGATCAAGATACGTCTTGAAGACAAAAAACTAATAGTTGACCCCTGATTAAGCCAACGGGCAGTTCTAAAAACCAAAACCAAAACAACGAAATCAAAAATGCATTAATGAGAAAATCCTGATCACCAAAACGGTAAAAACCAAAACCGGAAGCGTTGCAGCGCCTCCGGCAGAAGGTAAAAACATTGACAGCGTTATCAAATTGTTTCACCCAAGACTAAAAGTATGAATTTTACTACTCTTTGCAAAGTCGTGCCCGTGAGCCGGCTGGCAAGGTCCAAAACTGTGCTGATTATGAAATGGACAGCCGTGTGGATACTGATTGGCTGCATGCAGGTCACTGCTTCCGGAACTGCTCAGAACGTGACTCTTTCTGTAGAAGATGTTTCGCTTAAATCTGTTTTCAGGGAAATCAAAAAGCAGACGGGGTATTCATTTTTCTACAATTCAAGGTTGCTGGAAAAAGCTCCCAATGTGAGTGTTTCCGCGGCCAATCTTCCGCTCGATGAAGCGCTGAAGCAGATTCTCGACGGCATGCCCTTTGCTTTCAATATTGTGAATAAGACCGTTGTGATTTCTGTTGCGGAGATCAAAGACAAGCCCGTCTTTGTTCCGGTGGCGGATACGTTGATTGAAGTTAAGGGAGTTGTGGTGGATGCTTCGAACAATCAACCACTGCAAGGGGCCAGCGTCCTCATCAAAGGTTCCAATACCGGTACTTCTACCGGCACTGATGGTACCTTTTCCCTAAGGGTGAAGTCGGGAACGGAAATCCAGGTTTCCTACATCGGATATGAAATGGCGAAGTTTACCGCCAGAAGAGAAGGCGGTACGCGGGTGATCAAACTGAAATATGGAATTGCAAAGGATTCCATGGCAAATGTTGTGGTAACGGGTTATCAGAATATCCGGAAGGATAATTTTACCGGTACCGCCATTACTGTAGCCGGAGAGGATCTGAAAATGGTGAACCCGCAGAATATTTTACGGAGTCTTCAGGTATTTGATCCTTCGATCCGAATCCCCGACAATACGCTCTTCGGTTCGGACCCCAACAGACTGCCCAATATCACGGTTCGTGGATCCACTGCACTTCCGTCCGGAAATACCGATGCGATCAGCAGAAGCAATCTTTCCGGAACTGTCAATCTTCCCACCCTGATTCTGGATGGTTATGAAGTAAGTCTTCAAAAAGTTTATGATCTGGATATTAACCGCGTGGAATCGGTATCCATCCTTAAAGATGCGGCCGCTACTGCTATTTACGGGTCACGCGGAGCAAACGGTGTAATTGTAATTACCACCAAGGCTCCCAAACCGGGTAAACTCCAGGTTTCCTATAACTATGAGCTCAATATCATGGGGCCGGATCTTACGCAATACGATCTGCTCGATGCCTCCCGTAAACTGGAATATGAGCGGCTCGCCGGTGTGTACGATGCGATGAAGAACGAGGCCCAGAGCCAGCAGGAATTGGATGAAATCTATTATCATAAGAAAGCGCTCGTGGTGGGTGGCGTAAATACCTATTGGCTTTCTCAGCCGCTGCGCACAGCTTTCGGCAATAAACATTCGCTTTATCTGGAAGGCGGTGATCGTTCCTTCCGCTACGGTCTGGAAATGCGTTATCAGACCATGCCCGGCGTAATGAAAGGGTCTGGCCGCGACAGAATAAGCACCGGCCTCAGCCTTTCCTACAATGCCGGATCAAAATTGCTGTTCCGAAACGTGCTTTTGGTGACCAATACAAAGGCAAACGAATCGCCTTTCGGAAGTTTCTCTGCCTATGCCCAGATGAATCCCTATTATCCCAAAACCGATGATGACGGGAAAGTCGTTCAGGTGATTGATGAGTGGAAGGATCGGAAAAGTGCCGGCGGTGGCATCAGAACCCTTACCGTGCTCAACCCGCTGTACGATGCCCAATTGGGTAGCTTTAACAAGTCCGAATATCTGGAAGTGATTGACGCCTTTAGTGCGGAATGGAACATCCTCCCCGGATTGAGAGCAAGAGGCCTGGCGAGCATCAACAAAACCAAATCCACTTCCGACCGGTTTGTTTCTCCCTACGCCAATGAGTTCTATTTCTATGCAGCAGATGAACTCGATAAGCGCGGCCGATACAACTATGGCAGCAACGACGAAACCAGCTTCGACGGAAACCTCACCCTGACCTATAACCAACAGGTTGGTGAACATCTGTTCAATGCCATGCTGGGTACCAACGTTCGAACCTATCTTTCCCGCTACCGCGAATTTGAAGCGATAGGATTTACCAACGACCGATTTACCGATATCGGCTTTGCCGCCGGGTATTCAGAGAATGGAAAACCCCGAAGCCACCTTGTTCGTGAACGTCTGGTGGGGTCATTTGCAACCCTGAACTATGCATTCAGGAATAAATACCTGATGGATTTCACGTACCGGTTTGACGGTTCATCCAAATTCGGGAAGGACAACAAGATTGCACCCTTTGCCGCCTTCGGTTTGGGTTGGAACATGCATCGCGAAGAATTTATGGCCGGAAGCATCTTCAGTCGGTTTAAACTTCGTGCCAGCACCGGCGTAACGGGCTCAGTTTCTTTCGACCCCTATATGTCGCACCCCACCTATAACTACTATACCGGCAACTGGTATTCCACCGGTATCGGCGCGATTGTAAGCTCTTATGGCAACAGCGGCCTGCGCTGGCAGAAAACGCAGAACCTGGACTTTGGCCTGGAACTGGGTATCCTGAACGACCGTATCGTTGTAATGCCGCGTTACTATAATAAGTTGACCAAAGGGTTGCTCGCCGATATTTCCCTTCCGCCTTCCACAGGTTTCGACTTCTACAAGGAAAATGTGGGCGATATGCGTAACACCGGTGTGGAACTGGGCCTACAGGCTTCCATCCTGCGCGGAAAGGATTACAACCTCAGCGTGATCGCCAACCTGGTTCGGAACAAGAACACCATCGTGAAGATTTCCAACTCGTTGAAAAATTATAACGATAAAGTCGATTCCGTTCAATCCAGTCCCGATTTCAAGGGCGTGCCTCTTCTCCGTTATCAGGAGGGGCAGTCGCTGGATGCCATCTATGCCGTCCGCTCCCTGGGCATCGACCCGGAAAACGGCCGTGAACTGTATATCGACCGGAATGGTTTGCTGACGTACGATTGGAGTACCAAGGATATCGTGGTTGTGGGTAACCGTGCACCAAAAGGAGAAGGTTACTTTGGAGTGAACGGAGGGTATAAGCAGTTTACTCTCAACCTGAATTTCTATACCCGTTTTGGCGGAGAGACCTATAACCAGACACTGGTTGATCGCGTAGAAAACGCCGATCCCCGCTGGAATGTGGATTCGCGGGTATTTGAAGACAAGTGGAAGCAGCGTACCGATCATACCTTCTTCAAGAATATCGCCGACCTCGGAACATCGGAAGTGTCGTCACGATTCATTCAGAAGGACAATGTTCTCGAACTCCAGTCGCTGTTCGTGTCATACGATTTCAAGGTTGAAAAGCTGAAAACAACACCCTTTAAATCGCTGAGGGCCGCATTTACGATGAACGATGTGTGGAGATGGTCTTCGATCAAACAGGAACGCGGTATCGATTACCCGTATGCGAGGAGCTTTACGTTTTCTGTAACTGCAGGTTTCTGATACGTTCACTATTAAATTATTAAGATGAAAAAATATTCATTACTGATTCTGTTGATAGTGGGAATGACATCCTGCAAAAAATGGCTCGATCTGCAGCCCGAAACCGAAGTTTCGAAGGATGAGCTGTTCAAGACAGAAGAGGGATTCCAGGAAGCGCTGAACGGCGTATATTCAAGATGTGTGGAAGAGGATCTGTATGGTTATGAACTCACCTTTGGTTTACCCGAAGTGCTGGCGCAGAACTATTCCATTTCACAGGGGAGGGATGCCCAGAATTATCTGCAGGTCGCCAATTTCAACTATAGTCACGAAAGGTTTATCGGACGGAAGGATAACGCCTGGAAAGGTCTCTACAATGCCATCGTAAATGCGAACCTGATTCTTACGGAAATAGACAGCCGGAAGGACGTTTTCTCCGGGGAAAATTACAATCTGATAAAAGGGGAGGCCCTGGCATTGCGTGCCTTCCTGCATTTCGATGCCTTCCGTTTATTCGGATCCTTCCACTCTTCCGGTCAGGTAGGTATACCGTACGTAACGACCTACTCCAATCAGGTAACGCCGATTTCCTCTGCGGAGAGCGTGCTGGATAAAGTGATCGCCGATTTGAAAGCCGCCAAGGATCTGCTGCAGGTTTCCGACTCCATCCTGAGTCCGACCTACCATGTGGATTACCCCGGCGAAGACTCTTCCACCGAACAGTCTTCCCGCATTCTTTTCCATCAAAACCGCAGGCATCGCCTCAACTACTATGCCGTTTGCGGCGAGTTGGCAAGGGCTTATCTGTACAAGAATGATAAGGTTAACGCGCTGGCCAATGCCGAGGAAGTAATTCTTTCGAACAAGTTTCCCTGGACAAAGGACGAAGATTTCCTGAATGCCGATATAAAGAAGAAGGATAGGATTTTGTATAAGGAACTTGTATTCGGATGGCCCATCAAGGGAAGGACGGACAAGATCAGGGGGCTGTACTCCAACGGCACGGCAAGCTTCCAGCTCAAAGTCGACGCGGCCAAATTTATTTATGAAGCCGGTACTGTTGGTGCGGAAGATAACCGATACAAACAATGGTTCCTGCAATACGACCAGGAATACAATGACATTGTAAAATACCGTAGGAACCCGGACGCAAGGGAAGACGATGCCAATTCCGACCGCCATCCGTTGATGGCGCCGGCTATCCGTTTGAGTGAGATGTATTATATCGCTGCGGAAGCGAGCTTCGAAACCAACCCCACCAAGGCTTTGGGATACTTCAATGAAGTCCGCAACCACAGGGGGATTGGCGACAACCTCAACACTGCTTCCTATGCTACTTTCATGGACGAACTCGTAAAGGAAGCGCGCAAGGAGTTTTATGCAGAAGGGCAGATCTTCTACATGTACAAACGTTTGTACAGACCAATCGTAGGACAGGCCGGTAACCTGATAGCGCCTTCTCCTTCGATTTTTGTTCTGCCTCTACCCAATAATGAAATTGAATTCGGAGGTCGTTAGTCCCCGGAACCTAAAAATATTATGCAATGAAACATTTAATTTTCATAGCAATTTTGCTGATTGCAGCAGCAGGATGCAAAAAGGCGGAGGAGCTCCGGTATGGAAGCCGCGACAATATTTATCTTGATTTTTCGAATACCGACCGCGACAGCCTGATTTATACTTTTGCCTACAATCCCGCAAAAGCTGCGGATACGGTTTGGATCCCGGTACGAATCTCCGGTATGCGTACCGATTCCGTTTCCGGTGCCGACAGAAAGTTCATTCTTAAAGCTGAAAAAGATTCTTCTACGGCGCAGGAATCACTTCACTACAAGGATTTTGATCCCTACTATTTGATTAAAAAAGGAACCGGCTTCACCTGGGTTCCGCTGACCATCTACAGTCAGGATCCGGAGCTGACGGAAAAATCGGTGACGCTTCATTTCCGCCTCTACCCATCGGAGGATTTCGATGTAAATCTTCCTAAGCTCAGCTTTGGAAAACTCGTCTTTTCCAACAAATTGGAAAGGCCCGAGTGGTGGGGAATGTGGTTCGGCGGTTACTATTCCCGCGTGAAGCACGAGCTCTTCATCATAACAACGGGGCTTACCTGGATGAGTATGGACGGGCTCGATGCCCCCAAAAATCTGTATTTCGTCAGTGTGCTCAATGATTTCCTTGCCGACCCCTTCAAATGGGTAAATAAAAATCCGACAAAAGGCTACGCGATTACACCGAAGGAAGGCACACAGGATTATGAATTTTACAGCATTTCGAATCCGGGCAAGAAAACGCTGTACCGGAAAAACCTACAGAACGGGCTGTACTATTTCATAGATGAATTCGGAAACGAAGTACAATAACCAACAAAGACAAACCAATGAGAAAATATATAACAATATTGGCTGTCCTGGCCGTAGGGATGCTTCTCTTCGCATTGCCGGGATGCTATAAGGATAAAGGTAACTATACCTACAATATGCCTGAAGAGCCCACCATTAAGGGACTCGACTCAGTGTACAACGTATTTGTGGGCGATAGCCTGATCATTGATCCGGAAATCACCCTTCCGTCCAGCTCCAGTTTGAGCTTTGAATGGCGGATTTCCGTTCCGAATCCCGACCTAAAGGATGTGGTGGATTCAGGAAGAGCCATGCGGGTGATCTTCGGTCTGGGTGCCGAACGTTATTACGGAAGGCTCACCGTGATCAACAACGACAACGGAATGAAATATTTCCGGTATTTCATTGTTGCCGGAAAAACCGCATTCTCAACCGGCACCACGGTGCTGAGCTCGGAAGACGGCAAAACCCATCTCTCCTTTATTAAACCTAACGGAGAAGTTCAGGCGAGAGTGTTTGAAGCGGTAAACCCTGATGTTCCGCTCCCCGAACAACCGACGCAGCTGGTTGCGGTTCCGGAAGCTTACCAACCGGGAACGGTAAAAACGTACTGGGTATTCGGGAAATCCGGCGTTAATACCGGGATTCGGGTGAATGCCAATACATTTCAGTTCGACAGGGCACTCCGCGATCATTTTTTTGATCCTCCCGCTGAAATTATTCCCGGCAGATTCTTCCCCTCATCGTTTGGTGTGATCGTTGGTGTGGTAAACAACCGACTGATTGCCGGTGAAACACGTACCTGGGATCAGGCCCCGATTTTCGGCATGTTCCCGCTCACGGCTCCCGGTGATTACACGCTGTCTTCAGAGATCATTTATACCGATATGATTCTGGAAGGTTACTCCAGCTTCACGGGATACGACACCGAGAAGAAGCAATTCGTTCGTCTGGGGGTCCCCAGTGATGCCGTGTATTTCGGTACGGCCTATGAAGTTCTCGGAGCGGCCTTTGATCCCAAAAATGTGGGAATGGAAATGGTGAAGTTGCTGAAGATCAACGGCGGTATGGGTTATGCCTACATGTTGCAGGGGGGAACCCTTCGCGAACTCAAGTTTATCACACAGTTTAATACGAATTCGGGAGAGCCCATCAGCTTCAACGCATTACAGAACAGGGTATTCAGCCGTCCTGAACTGATTAAGCCGAATACGCTTTGGACGGCCACCCGCAATGAAATCATTTATTTCTCCTCCGGCGACAAAGTGTATCGTTACAATCCGGGAAATGAAGATTTCAGGGAGCTTGCCACCAGCTTTGGTGGAAAGGAAATTACCCTGCTGAAGGCGATGGACAACAACACGACCTTAATGGTGGGGGTTGAAGGAAGCATCAGCTACCTGAATATCGCAACCGGTAGCAATGGTGAGCTTCTCCAGAAGTTTGAAGGAATCCCGGGAAAACCCATCGATATCGCCTTCCGCTAAAAATCCATACTCTGATCCTATTAACGGCCGAAAATGAAGAGACATTTTACCGGCATGGCAATGCTATGCCTGTTCCTAACCATAATTACCAATCCATTATCCGGTTGCCGTAAAGATGATCACGGCAAAGAAACCGATAAACGTCCGACCGCAGATTTTGATTTTTCAATTACGAGTGCAGGTAATGTGATGAGTTTGCCGGCGGATGTAAAGTTTACCAGCAGGTCGCAGCATGCTTTATCGTATATCTGGGACTTCGGCGATGGTACCTCCGGCACGGAACCAAATCCGGCTCATACCTACACCGAAGCCGGTACATACAGCGTAAAGCTGGTGGTACAGAACCGATCCGGCAAAGACAGCATTACACGCTCCGTTCTGATATCCGGAGACGATCCTTCGCCGCTGACCTGGCAGGAAGATTGGGGATATCACCAGGAAATGCTGCACCGGGTGTACTACAGCAGGAACGTTGTGGTTTATTTCGATAAGCACGTCAACCCCGAATTAAAATGGCCGTTCGCGATGCTGGATACGGTGTGGGGATACGTAAAGGCAAAATACGGCGACTTCGGCAGGCAGTTCGGCAAGGACGACCGTCTTTACGCCATTTTCCATACCAACAATGAACTGCTGAATGGCGGTCACCCGGCAGCATATTTCGATGACCACCATCATTTCCGGAATGTACTGGACTGTGGTTCAGGGGGTGGTTTGAACGCCTGGAAGGACGACTGGGGCTGGAATACCAGCGTATTGGTTCATGAAATCGGACATATCGTGGAAGGAGCGTCTTACGGAACAAAGGAATCGCCCGCATTTGAAGTGTGGGGCGATAGTAAATGGGCCGAAATCTTCTGCTATGATGTTTTCAGAAATATCGGAAGAGCCCGTGATGCTCAGGATACCTACAACGAATGTATGGACAAGGCCGATAATTTTCCGATTGTGGGAAGCAGGTGGTTTAAAGACTGGTATCTGCCGATCTACACCCAATACGGAGAAGTGGAGGTGCTGAACCGCTTTTTTCAATTGCTCAGCCAGAACTTCCCCAAATATCCTTTCCTGTACCTGATGCAATACGCGCGCAGGATGGATTTTGGTGAATACCTGCACTTCATGAGCGCGGCTGCCGGCGCCAATCTTCAGCCTTTGGCAACAAAAGCGTTTGGTTGGAAACAGGAGTGGACTGGCCAGTTTAACGCGGCCAAAAGCAGATACCCCAATTTAACCTATACCGGTATCGGGGATCCGCTGGTGAATACCGAGGAAGATGTTGAGCTGAACGGCAGTGTCGTTTCCATCGCCGCTTCTGCCGAAAACCAGTACGGTCCGGAAGGAACCAACGGTTCGGTGAGGCTGAACGATAACAATATCAATTCCGGCTATTACAGCACCGGCTTTGTTCCCGGGTCCACCCTTACCCTTACCCTCAACAGTCCGCAGATTGTTCGTTCCTATACGTTGGGCGTGGAAGGCCACTACAGCAACTATGATGCGAGAAGCTGGGTATTCGAAGGCTCCAACGACAATGCAACCTGGACAACGCTGGATTCGCAGACCGACAGGAAATTTTTTGATCAGGCAAGGCAATACCGCTTCCGTTTTCCCAATACCACTGCCTATCGCTATTACCGTTTAAAGGTTAATGCGTTGAATGGTGGTTCGGAATTGCATCTTAATGAACTGAAACTCTGGAAGCTCAATCCGACAAATTGAAAAAACAAACAATGAAAAAAAGCTTAGCAATTTTGACTGCATTCGTTCCGCTTCTTTGTGCCGCACAGAAGCCCAATTTTACCATCACCGGAAAGATCGGAAAGTTGAATGCTCCGGCCCGCGTGTATTTTGATTATTCAAGTGATGGTGTCAACCATACGGATTCGGCCGACCTGAAAGACGGAAATTTTACCTTCAAAGGATACGTTAAAGGATATGCCGCGGTGAGGATGGGGTTGGACCACACCGGAATGGGCAAGGAACATACCATTTATCACGGCGATGTAAATTATTTCTATTTTAAGGCCGGGGAACATGTAAAAATCAGCTCTCCCGATTCCATTGCCAACGCAAAATTTTCCGGTTCAAAAGCCTATGACGAATACATGGCGTACAATGCCTTTATTGGTGGAACGATTATGGACCTGACCAAGGGCGCAAATGCGGCGTTTTCCAAAGGCACGCCCGAACAGCAGAAGGATACGGCCTTCTTTAAAGAGATCGATAGAGACTTCAGAGAAAAGCTGGGACGACGTGCGGGTAAACAGATCCAGTTTGCAAAGGAGAATCCCCGCTCCTGGTACAGCATCGTTGCCCTCTCTGAGGCGGCAGGAATGCAGATGGATGTAGCCACCATTCGTCCGATCTACAATGCCATAGATGAAAAACTGCGAAATACCGACATGGGCCGTGAGCTGGCCATGCGCATGGATGCTGTGGCGCTGACAGCAGCCGGAGTAGAAGCTCCGTTGTTCACCCAGAACGACATCAACGGAAGTCCAATATCCCTGAAAGATTTTCGTGGCAAAACCGTTCTGCTCGAGTTCTGGGCCAGCTGGTGTTCGCCCTGCAGGGCCGAAAATCCCAATCTGCGTGCGCAATATGCAAAATACAAGGAGAAGGGATTTGAGATCCTGGGTGTTTCTCTGGATGAAAACAAAACCAAATGGAAACAGGCCATCGATGCCGACGGCCTGCCCTGGATTCATATTTCCGACCTGAAAGGCTGGAATAATGCGGTTGGACGGTTGTATGGGGTTCGTGCAGTACCCGCCAATTTTCTGATCGATGCCAATGGTAAAATCATCGCATCCAATCTTCGTGGCGAGGCACTCAACGCCAAACTCGAAGAGTTATTCGGATCGAACTAGTTTTTTGCTGTATACCGGTTAACCCTTGCTCTATTTCTTTACCATTTTATCTTATCCCTGATAAAAGCCGTCAGTTGGTCGGCCATTGCCTGCTGTTCGGCAACCAGAGGATGTGCGCTGGTTTTCTTATAAGGAAAGAAAACCGTGTGCATCTTCTGGTCTTTTAAAGATTCCACCGCCTTCTGGATATAGCCCGGCCACGGAGATCCCTGACGTGTTGCATCCATATTTCCCAGTGCACAAATAATCTCAGCATTAGGGTAGCGATTTCGGATAGCACGGATAAAATCGGCATAGGTAGAAATAATCTGTGCTTCGTCCGGCTTTTTGGTTCCGAATACTCTTTTGAATTCTGCATGATCCGGACGTTTAACCAGCCAGGAATCGTTCTGAAGCAGATTTACCACCACAATATCCGGCGTGTAGCGATGGAAATCCCATTTGCTGTTCGGATCATCGGGGTTCAGCCGATCATAGAGATCCGGCATTTTCCGGGGCGACCAGCTGATCTGGATACCGATTCCGCTTATCGCGATATATGAAGCCTGTGCATTGAAATTTCTTGCCGTGATCGCGGCGTAGCTCAGGTAATTATTCTCAAAAATGCTGCCTCCGTTATCTTTCCCGGATGCATCTTCCACGGCAAGTCCGCAGGTAATCGAGTTGCCGTAAAATTCAATTTTTCTGGTTTTGGGGGCAGGTTCCGTCAATGTTGTTCCTCCGGGGGCCAGGGTGAAACCAAAAAATGCCGTTGAACCGCGGTCCGACTCGGTAAGTTTATACAGTTCCACCCGGTGCTTTCCCGTATCCAGGTTGTCGGCCAGCCGGTAGGTCCGGCGTACGGTGTCCGGTTTCAGTTTTCCGGTGTTTTTCCCATCAATGAAAACATAGTAGAAATTGTCGGCCTTCTGATCTTTCAGATCCACATCAATCGATGTTCCGGTAAAATTCAGGGCAATCGAGCTTCCGGGCCAGTAGAGCACGGCTTCTTCAGGCGTTGGGGCTATCCGCCCTTCGTAGATCACGTGGGGATTATCGGGGGCTATACGGGTCGGTTTCTGCGCTTTAACCGGCAGTACAAATGCCAATAAAGCAAGCTTAATGGAGAAAAGAATGGTTGTACGCATGATAAAATTTGTTCATCGCTTGGTTTAAGTCTATCCTTAAAGATAAAAAATGGGTAAACCCGTTTTGTTATGATTAAGCTAATTTTGCTTTCAAATTTTCATCAGCTGGCTATGAATCAATCATTTTTGACATTAGAGAATATTATTACTACCCGTAGGACAACGAAGCCGGCACAAATGAATGGCAGAAAGATCCCCGATGAGCAGGTGAGAGAGCTGCTGAAGTTGGCCAACTGGGCGCCGACCCACGGCCGTACCGAGCCCTGGCGTTTTATGGTTTTTTCAGAAACAAGGGTTCAGCGTTTCTGCGAAGATCATGCCCGTCTGTATAAGACGTCAACACCGGAAGAATCCTTCGTTCAGGGAACCTATAATAACCTGAAAACAATGGGAGATAAGGCTTCCCATGTGATTATCGCTATTATGCAAAGGGGCAGTCTTCCCAAAATTCCGGTATGGGAAGAGCAGGCTTCGGTAGCCGCCGCCGTGGAAAACATATTGCTGGGGGCTACAGCCATGGGCATCGCTTCCTACTGGGGAACCGGCGGCATGATTCAGCATCAGGCTATGAAAGATTTTCTGAAACTGCGCCCCGAAGACTTCGTGATGGGGGCCATCTATCTCGGCTATTCAGATACCGAAAATCCGGCTATCCGCGCTTCTTCCATCGAAGATAAAACGGTCTGGGCTTAATAATTACCCCCGATTGCCTTGATTTTGAAGGCCATCGGGGGCTATTTGCAGAATCCGGCTTTTTTTCGTAACTTTTAAGATAGGCTCTTCGCCTTTTTTTGGAAGCCATCTCCACCTCTCAGTTCGGCTTCCGTTGTGTCGCGCACTTCAGCGTTCGCAACCGTGCTGTAAGGAATTTCCGAATTTACCATCCTATCCTGTATTGCTTCGGGCCGAGCCCTCGCAATGACGCGACCAGGGGCGTTATCGTGCACCCACCGCCCACGTCACTGCGAGCCCTCCGTTCTCACGTCATTGTGCGCCCTTCCCCTCACGTCATTGCGAGCCGAAGGCGAAGCAATCCAGGAAAAAAACAAGCGGTGCACCTCCCTTCTTTCCTAAAATTCTTCACCTCCTGTTCCCCGATCAACGACGTTTGTTACACCACTCATCGTCTCTATCCCTTCGTACTTATGCGTGTAAAATAAAAG